>ENA-ORCZ01000028-ORCZ01000028.1-marine-metagenome-genome-assembly--contig:-NODE-28-length-256130-cov-56.173456_pt1 | contig 256130 bp, 239 predicted proteins | sample MGYA00237785_ERZ508519 | MGnify/ENA primary metagenome ERZ508519 (study PRJEB26189, sample SAMN06268790) | marine metagenome | isolation source: Bioluminescent Bay, La Paraguera, Puerto Rico | place... | reverse complement strand
CAGAAGAACACGGGGTTCAAAAAATTGGCATTGAACATAGTGCACGCTGTTGAGTTCTCAAGGAACGGACGCACCCGGTTGACGACCGCGCTGCGATCGATCATCCGAAGCGATGTTCGTCATTCATCCGGTGATCCCGGGGGACCGTTTCGGATGCTTCGAACCCGGGATCCTGCGAGAGGATCAGGGATTCGGGATCGTGCCGCTTGAGGAGGCGAAGCTCCTCGCTTCACTCGCTCCTGTGGGGCAACGAATGAATACTCTACGGAGATCCGGGGGGTGCCGCAACTCGACACCGCATCCCGGGCGTGTCGCGCCTCAGCCCGTCCACGACGGCCGGTCGGAACCCCATGGATGCGGGGCTGCGGGCCAGTCCACGACTCCGCCAGGCGACGCGATCGACGGGGCGGCGATGCGCTGCTCCCCCGCCGGTCCGAGGAGCGTGACGGTGTGCGATTCGCGCACCGCATCGTCCAACCCGACCGGCCCCGGCTCCGCCCGTCGCGGGAGTCCGAGGAGCTCGGCGGCCGTTCGCCGGAGCGACATCCGGGCGAGCCATGAACCGCCGACCCTCGAGCGTCGCTCGAGCAGCGTGATCACCGCCGCGGCGAGGAGATAGCCGGTCGCATGGTCGAGCGCTTGGGCGGGGAGCACTCCGGGCGCATCCGGTGCCCCCTCGACGATCGAGACGCCGGACTCCGCCTGGACGAGGCTGTCGAATCCGCCCCGTTCGCCTGCGACGCCGTCGAAGCCCCAGGCCGAGAGCTGCCCGACCACGAGGCCCGGGCGGCGAGCCGCGAGATCCGCGGGCACCAGCCCGAGCCGATCGAGGGCTGCCGGGCGGTACCCGAGCACGACCGCGTCGGCGTCGGCGAGCAGTTCGTCGAACCGCGCGGCACCGGCCGCGGATCGGAGGTCGAGCAGCGCCGAGCGCTTGCCGGGCCCGCCCTCGAGGTGCTGCCATTCCGGTTCGGCCGGCGAAGGCGGGTCGATCCGCAGCACCTCCGCGCCGAGCAGGGCGAGCGTCCGGGTCGCGACCGGTCCGGCGATGACGCGGGTGAGGTCCAGGATCCGGACGCCGGCGAGCGGTCGATCGGGATCGTCGGACCCGGATCCCCACGCATCGGCGTCACCGAGCCGCGACACCTCGACGAGCGGATGCCTCCTGAAGAGTTCGTCGACCGTCGGAGCCTCGTCCGCGACGGCGACGCACATCCCGCCCGCCCGGGTCACGGCGTCGGCGAGCTCGCGGGCGGACCACCGGCTCACCGCCGCGTCGATCGCCGCGGCATCCGCCCCCTCGCCGACGCCGAGCACCCCGCGCAGCGCGGCCGCGTGGTGCGGGTAGTTGCCGTGGGTGCGAACCCAGCCGTCGCGCGCGCGCCGGAACCCGGAGAGGGGCGACCACACCGACGGCGCCTCGCCGTCGAATCGGGCGACTCGTTCGCTCTGGAAGGCCGTCGCGATGCGCGCTCCGTCGAGGCGGATGGATCCGCTCGCGGTGTCGCTGGCCCAGGGTGCGAGGCTCGCGGCGGCGACGGATGCCGCGGCCAGCGATGACACGTCGAGGCGTGCGGGCAGCGACACCTCCGGCAGCGGGGCGAGCGCCGCCAACTCGGAGGGATCGCGATCGAGCTCGGCCCACACTCGTGCGAGGAGCCGATCCGCCGCCTCGCGAGCCATACCGACCTACCGGACGAACACGCCCGCGAGCGTCTTCTTGCCGCGGCGCAGGACGGCCATTCCGCCCGCGTCGACCCGACCGCCGATGAGCGCCGAGTCGTCCTCGACGCGCACGTTGTCGATCGACACGCCGCCCTGCGCGATCGCACGACGGCCCTCGCTGAGGCTCGCGACGAGGCCGGTGTCGACGAGCACCTGCACGACCGTGGCATCCGCTCCCGTCTCGGTGTGCGGCAGCTCGCGGAGCGCGGCTTCGAGCGTGCCGCGATCGAGGCCGGCGAGGTCGCCCTGCCCGAAGAGGGCCTGCGAGGCGGCGACGACGGAGGCGGTGGCATCCGCACCGTGCACGAGCGTCGTGACCTCGTGCGCGAGCACCCGCTGCGCCTCGCGACGGAACGGTTCGGTCGCGACCTTGTCGGCGAGCTCCTCGATACGCTCCCGGCTGAGGAACGTGAAGACCTTGAGCCGGTCGATCACGTCGGAGTCGTCGGTGTTCAGCCAGAACTGGTAGAAGCGGTACGGGCTGCACATGTCGGCGTCGAGCCAGATCGCGTTGCCCTCGCTCTTGCCGAACTTCGTGCCGTCGGAGTTGGTGATGAGCGGCGTGCCGATGGCGTGGACGTGGACGCCCTCGACGCGGTGGATGAGGTCGGTACCGCTCGTGAGGTTGCCCCACTGGTCGCTGCCGCCGGTCTGCAGGACGCAGTCGTACTGGCGGAACAGTTCGAGGTAGTCGAAGCCCTGGAGGATCTGGTAGCTGAACTCGGTGTAGCTGATGCCGGCGTCGGAGTTCAGCCGCGAGGCGACCGCGTCCTTCTTCAGCATCGTGCCGACGCGGTAGTGCTTGCCGATGTCGCGGAGGAAGTCGATCGCGGAGAGCTCGGCCGTCCAGTCGAGGTTGTTCACCATGCGGACCGCGTTCTCGCCCTCGGCGGAGAGGAAGCGCCGCACCTGCGCGTCCAGGCGCTCGACCCACTCGGCGACGGTCTCCTTCGTGTTCAGCGTGCGCTCGGCCGTCGGGCGAGGGTCGCCGATGAGGCCGGTGGAGCCGCCGACCAAGCCGAGCGGCTTGTGGCCGGCGAGCTGCAGGCGGCGGAGCGTGAGGATCTGCACGAGGTTGCCGAGGTGCAGGCTCGGAGCGGTCGGGTCGAAGCCGCAGTAGTAGGTGATCGGCTCGCCGGCGAGGAGTCTCTTGAGCGCCGCCTCGTCGGTCGAGACGTGGACGAGCCCGCGCCAGCGGAGCTCCTCCCAGACGTCGTCGAACGACGGGTCGTTCTGCTGCGTGGCGAGGATCGCGGGGTCGGACACGACTGCAAGGGTAGCAGCGGGCCACGCCCCTTGACCGAAGTCTGCAGGCTTGATTCGGGCTGGTAAAGCTTGTATCCTTCAGTTGGTCCAGTCAAGCCTTCATGCTTGAGACGGAGGAGAACCATGTACGTGGTCACGGCCGACCAGGTCGGCAGCCGAACGGACGTCGACCGGTCGGCGGCCATGCAACGCGAACTGCAGGAGCGGTTCGGCGCACTCCTCCGCCTGCCCGTCGACCAGACCGCAGGCGACGAGCTGCAGGTCCTCACCGATGACGCCGCCGCGGCGACGGACCTCGTGCTGCACCTCGCGCGCGACGGGCACTGGAGCATCGGGCTCGGCGTCGGCGACGTCCGCGAACCGCTTCCCGATGCCGTCCGGAAGGCGACCGGCGGCGCCTTCTTCGCGGCGCGCGAGGCCGTCGAGGCGGCCAAGCGGGCCGAGGCGCGCTTCGCACTCCGGACGGACGGCGACGACAGCGGCCTGCTTCCGCCCGGCGAGGTCGAGGCGATCGTCCGACTGCTGCTGCTGCTGCGAGATCGACGCACCCCGCAGGGCTGGGAGGCGGTGGACCTGGTGGGCGCGGGCCGCTCCCAGAAGCACGCGGCCGAACTGCTCGGCATCTCGGATGCCGCGGTCAGTCAGCGCCTCCGCGCCGCCATGTGGTCGGCCGACGACGAGGCTCGTCCGGCCATCGTCCGGCTGATCGCGTCACTGGGCGGCGGCGACGGCGAAGACCGCGCAGCGGCCGACGACAGCGGCACCTGACGCCCACCGACGGTCGCGGTCTGCGCTGCCCGCGACGGTCGCCGCGTCGACGGCACCCGGCAGCCGGCGGACCCGCGCCGGCAGTCCCCTGCGGTGACCGAGGCCATCGCTATGCTCGGACCCGACCCTCGGAGCCCGGACTCCGGACCCGGACCCGGCCCGAACCCGGGAGATCGGAGGACCCGTGAACGTCGTCGGTGCGATGTCGGCCGTCGGATGGGCGGTGATCGTGATCGCCCTCGGCGGGTCGGCGGTCCTCTCCGTGCTGGCATACCTCCGGCCGCGGCCGATCCACCTCTGGCCCGCGGCGGGCGCCCTCGCGCTCGCGATCGTCGCCGCCTCGACCGTCCCCGGCGAGATGCCGATCGTCGCGGCTCCGCTCGTCGGGCTCCTCGGCATGGTCGTCGCGGTCTTCGGCGGCAGTCCGGCCGCCGCGACGGCGCTGCAGCTGGCGATGGGATCGAGTACGCCCCCCGGGGCGCACGGCGGCATCCTCGTCGCGGTCCGCTCCGACCAGGCCACTCCACCCGGGGTCGCGCCGGCACGTCGGGAGGTGCTCCGCGGCGGTCTCACGATCGGCGTCCTCGAGCGGCTCGCGGCGGCGGGGAGCATCATCGCGGGCTTCCCGGAGGGCCTTGCGATCGTCGTCGCCGTCAAGGGCGTCGGCCGGTTCACCGAGCTCGAGGCGCCCGAAGCGCGTGAACGCTTCATCATCGGCACGTTCGCCAGCCTCATCTGGGCATGTGCCGCCGCGCTCGCGGTGCACCTCGCGATCCGCTGACGGGGCCGCGCCCGACGCCGGGCGTGGCGGGAGCCATCCGCTCGATCGCGCGTTCAGTGCGACTTCGGATGCCTCCGGTACACCGAGACGCCCGGATCGCCTGGGACCCAGAAGCGCCATGGAAACGACGCCGCGCCGCCCGCACCGCTGATGCCCGTCCTCGGACCGGTCTCGTGCGCGAGGGGCGCCGCCCGCACCTGGAGCGAGAACGGCGCCGCCAGCAGGTCGGAGCCGTTCGCGGCGAGCGGCACGCCGAGCGCCTGCGCGAGGCGTGCCGGACCCCGAGCGAGGTCGCGGTCCGTCGATCGCGGCCTGCGGGAGCGCGCGAGGTCGATTCCATCGACGACGGTCCCTCCGCGCAGCAGGACGCCCGCTGACGTCCCCGGTTCGCCGGCGACCACGTTGAGGCAGACGTGCATGCCGTACGTGAAGTACGCGTAGAGGTGGCCGCCGTCGCCGAACATCACCGCGTTCCGGGCCGTGCGGCCCCGGAACGCGTGGGAGCCGGGGTCGACGCCGACTCCGCGATACGCCTCGACCTCGGAGAGGCGCACCGACACCCGCCCGTCCTCGGCATCGTAGGCGAGCACGGCGCCGAGCAGCAGGGGCGCCAACGCCACGGGGTCGCGCCGGAACCAGCCGCGATCCGGTCGGACGAGCTCGTCGTGCGACGCCGGTCGCGACATCCGCTCGCCCGCACCCATCGCCGGATCAGTGCTCAGTCGTCCCCGCCGGGCAGCAGCGACACGAGGTGACGCATGCGATCGGCGAGGGACGCGAACTGGGCGTCGACCCGCGCCGGAGCCGTGCCGCCGATGCCGTCACGGCTCGCGACCGACCCCTCGATGGTGAGCACCTCGCGCACGTCGGGAACCAGGTGGGGCGAGATCGACGCCAGCGCCGCATCGTCGACCTCGTGCAGTTCGAGTCCGTGCGTCTCGGCGTGCCGCACGAGCGCACCCGTGATCTCGTGCGCGTCGCGGAACGGCACGCGGCGCTTGACCAGCCACTCCGCGACATCCGTCGCCAGCGAGAAGCCCGCCGGCGCGAGCTCGGCCATGCGCTCGGTGTGGAACGTCAGCGACGCGACCATGCCGGTGAATGCGGGCAGGAGCACCTCGAGCGTCTCGACCGAGTCGAAGACGGGCTCCTTGTCCTCCTGGAGGTCCCGGTTGTAGGCCAGGGGCAGCGCCTTCAGCGTCGCGAGCAGGCCCGTGAGGTTGCCGACGAGCCGGCCCGACTTCCCGCGCGCGAGCTCGGCGATGTCCGGGTTCTTCTTCTGCGGCATGATCGACGACCCCGTCGAGTAGGCGTCGTCGAGCGTGACGAAGCCGAACTCGCGCGTGTTCCAGAGGATGACCTCTTCGGAGATGCGCGAGAGGTCGATGCCGATCATCGCGGCGACGAACGCGAATTCGGCGACGACGTCTCGGCTGGCCGTGCCGTCGATCGAGTTCTCGGCGGGATGGGCGAGGCCGAGGTCGTGGGCGACGGATGCCGCATCGAGCCCGAGCGTCGACCCGGCGAGCGCGCCGCCGCCGTAGGGCGAGACGTCAGCACGCTTCATCCAGTCGACGAGTCGCTCGACATCGCGCGAGAGCGCCCAGCCGTGGGCCAGCAGGTGGTGCGCGAGGAGCACGGGCTGCGCGTGCTGCAGGTGCGTGCGTCCGGGCATGATCGCCGTGCGGTGCGCGTCTGCCTGCGCGGAGAGCGCGTCGATGAGGTGGACGAGCATGCGACCGATCGTGGCCGCGTGGTCCTTGAGGTAGAGCCGCACGAGGGTGGCGATCTGGTCGTTGCGGCTGCGACCCGCGCGGAGCTTGCCGCCGAGCTCGGGCCCGACCTCGGCGATGAGCGCGGCCTCGAGCGCGCCGTGCACGTCTTCGTCGGCGTCGGCCGCGACGAGCTCGCCGTCGGCCACGCGCTCCGCGAGCGCGTCGAGCCCGGCGATCATGCGCTCGAGCTCATCGGCGTCGAGGTACCCCGCGGCCGCGAGCGCGCGGGCGTGCGCGCGCGAGCCGGCGAGGTCGTAGGGGGCGAGCTGCCAGTCGAAGTGCGTCGACTTCGACAGGCGCTGGAGCTCGGGCGACGGTCCGCCGGCGAAGCGGGCGCCCCAGAGCGAGCCCTCGTTGGTGCCGTGCTGATCGGACATGCTCACGCGTCCTTCCTGGCGAGGAGCCAGACGAGCAGCGCCTTCTGCGCGTGCAACCGGTTCTCCGCCTCGTCCCAGATGATCGACTGCGGCCCGTCGATGACGTCGGCGCTCACCTCGTAGCCGCGGTCCGCGGGCAGGCAGTGCATGAAGACGGCGTCGGGCTTCGCCAGCGACATCAGTTCGGCGTCGACCGAGTACGTGCCGAAGGTGGCGACCCGGTGGGCCTTCTCGTCCTCCTTGCCCATCGACACCCACGTGTCGGTCACGATCACGTCGGCACCGGCCGCCGCCTCGGCGGCGTCGGTGAACAGCGCGACCGACCCCCCCGTGCCGGCGGCGATGCGGTCGGCATCGGCGACGACGGATGCCGCGGGCGCGAACTCCTCGGGCGAGGCGACGCGCACGTGCATGCCGGCGGTCGCGCCGGCGAGGACGTAGGACTGGGCCATGTTCGACGCGCCGTCGCCGAGGAAGGCGACCGTGAGTCCGGCGAGGTCGCCCTTGTGCTCGCGGATGGTGAGGAGGTCGGCGAGCAGCTGGCACGGGTGGAAGTCGTCGGACAGCGCGTTCACGACGGGCACCGCGGTGCCCGCGGCCATCTCGTCGAGGCCGGACTGCGCGTAGGTGCGCCAGACGATGGCCGAGACCATCCGCTCGAGCACCCGGGCCGTGTCGGACGGCGTCTCCTTGCCGCCGAGCTGGCTGCTCGCCGTCGAGATGATGAGCGGAGAGCCGCCGAGGTCGGCGATGCCGACGGCGAACGAGACCCGCGTGCGGGTCGAGGACTTGTCGAAGATGACGGCGACGGTCTGCGGTCCGGCGAGCGGGGTCTCGGCCCAGCGGTCGGCCTTGAGGCGCACGGCGAGGTCGAGGATCTCGGCCTGCTCGGCCGGCGTGATGTCGTCGTCGCGGAGGAAGTGGCGGGTCATGGGTGCTCCGTTCTGCGCGTGGCGAGCGGGATGGTCTGGGTGGTTCGGGGGCCGCGTCATCGCGCGGCGATGGCCTCGAGCGCGCGGCCGAAACGCTCGGTGAACTCGTCGAGCTCGGCGTCGCCGATGATGAGCGGCGGCGCGATGCGGATGGTCGAGTCGTTCGCGGCGTTGACGATGAGGCCCGCCTGCATCGCTGCGGCGGAGAGGTCGGTGGCGACGGGCGCGGTGAGCGCGACGCCGGCCAGCAGCCCGCGGCCCCGCATGCCCGCCACGAGCGGCGAGTCGAGGCCGAGCACGCGTTCGCGGAGTTCCGCGCCGCGCCGCGCCGCGTTCTCGACGAGCCGGGCGCGCTCGATCTCCGCGAGCACGGCGTTCGCGACCGCGGTGGAGAGCGGGTTGCCGCCGTAGGTGGAGCCGTGCTGCCCGCGCGAGAAGAGGTCCGACGCGTGCCCGAAGGTGACGAGCCCGCCGATCGGGATGCCGCCGCCCATGCCCTTCGCGACCGTGATCGCATCGGGCAGGATCCCGGCGTGCTGGAAGGCGAACCACTCGCCGGTCCGACCGGCGCCCGTCTGCACCTCGTCGATGATGAGGAGCGCGCCGTGTCGGCGGGTGAGGTCCCTCGCCGCCTGCAGGTACCCGTCGGGCAGCTCGAGCACGCCCGCCTCGCCCTTGATCGGCTCGAGGATCAGCGCCGCGACGGACTCGTCGACCTCCGCCTCGAGCGCATCGATCGTCGAGGGCACGTGGGTGACCCCGCCCGGAAGCGGTTCGAACGCGTCGCGCATGGCCGGCTTGCCCGTGAGCGCGAGCGAACCCATCGTCCGCCCGTGGAAGGCATCGACCAGCGCGAGCACGCGCGTCCGAGCACCGCCGGAGTTGTTCAGGCGGGCGAGCTTGAACGCGGCCTCGTTCGCCTCGGCCCCGGAGTTGCCGAACCAGACGCGCCCCGACTCCCCCGCGCCGGACAGGCGAACGAGTCGTTCGGCGAGCGCGAGCGCCGGCTCGGTGGCGAAGTAGTTCGACACGTGCGCGACCTTCGCAGCCTGCTGCGAGACGGCTTCCACGAAGACGGGGTGCGCATGGCCGAGCGAGTTCACGGCGATGCCGGCGAGGAAGTCGAGATACCACGTGCCCGAATCGTCCTGCACCCAGGCGCCCTCGCCGCGCTCGAGCTTCGCGAGCGGCATGCCGAGCGTCTTCATCATCCGACGCGAGTAGTGCTCGCGCCAGTCGTTCGCACCCGTCACGAGGTGACCCCCGAGGCATCCGTCGTGGTCACCGCCGCGGCCGGCACGACCTCGGTGCCGATGCCCTGGCGGGTGAAGATCTCGAGCAGGATCGAGTGGGGTACGCGGCCGTCGATGATCGCGGCCTTCGGCACGCCGCCCGCCACCGCCTCGAGGCACGCGGTCATCTTCGGGATCATCCCCGACTCGAGCGAGGGCAGGAGGGCCTCGAGCTCGGGCACGTCGATCTCGGAGACGAGCGAATCCCGGTTCGGCCAGTCGCGGTAGAGGCCCGCGACGTCGGTCAGGATGACGAGCTTCGCCGCGCCGAGCGCGACCGCGAGCGAGGCGGCGGCCGAATCGGCGTTGACGTTGAGCGACTGGCCGGGATGGTCGAGGTCGGGCGCGATGGAGGAGACGACCGGGATCCGCCCGGCATCCACCTGCGCGTGCACTGCCTCGGGGTCGACCGCGACGACGTCGCCGACGAGCCCGAGGTCGACCTCGACGCCGTCGACCACGGCGCCGCGGCGACGGCCGCGGAACAGCCCGGCGTCCTCGCCCGAGAGACCGGCGGCGAGCGGACCGTGCTCGTTGATGAGGCTCACGAGTTCGCGGTTCACCTGGCCCGACAGCACCATCCGGACGACGTCCATGGTCTCGGGGGTCGTGACACGGTAGCCGCCGCGGAACTCGCTCGCGATGCCGAGCCGATCGAGCATCGACGAGATCTGCGGACCGCCGCCGTGCACGACCACGGGCCGGATCCCCGCATAGCGGAGGTACACCATGTCCTCGGCGAATGCGCGCTGCAGTTCGGGGCTCACCATCGCGTTGCCGCCGAACTTCACGACGATCGTCTCACCGTGGAAGCGCTTCAGCCACGGCAGCGCCTCGATGAGGGTCTCGGCCTTGCGGGCGGCGGTCGCCGCGTCGCCGCGCGCGTCGTCGCCCGCGGTGGTACCGGACGCGTCGTCGTCGGACGTCATCTGCTCCTCGCTCATGCTCAGCTCGAGTACGCGCTGTTCTCGTGCACGTACCCGTGCGTGAGGTCGTTCGTCCAGATCGTGGCGGATGCCTCGCCCGCGTGCAGCTCGACGAGCACGCTCGTCGCGCGCGGGGTGAGGTCCACGTCCTCTCGTGGGCGGTCGGGCCGGCCCGCGTGGCAGACGCGGACGCCGTTCATCGTGACGTCGACGAGATAGGGATCGAACGGTGCGGCCGTCGTGCCGATCGCGGCGAGCACGCGGCCCCAGTTCGGGTCGTTGCCGAAGATCGCGGTCTTGAAGAGGGCGTTCCGCGCGATCGCGCGGCCCACCTCGACGGCGTCGTCCTCTGAGATCGCGCCGCGCACCTCGATCGCGATGTCGTGGCTCGCACCTTCGGCGTCGCCCTGCAGCTGCAGCGCGAGGTCGCGGCACGCGGTCGTCAGCGCCTCGCCGAACGTCTCGGGATCGGGCTCGACACCCGATGCGCCGGACGCGAGCAGCGTGACCTGGTCGTTCGTCGACATGCAGCCGTCGGAGTCGAGGCGGTCGAAGGTCACCCGGGTCGCGCGGCGGAGTGCGACGTCGAGGCCGGTCGAGTCGACCACGGCATCGGTCGTCAACACGACGAGCATGGTCGCGAGTCCCGGCGCGAGCATGCCCGCACCCTTCGCCATGCCGCCGATCCGCCATCCGTCGACGACGACCTCGACCGTCTTCGGCGTCGAGTCCGTCGTCATGATCGCGCGCGCCGCGTCGGCGCCGGCCTCCTCGTCGCCCGCGAGGCGGTTCGTCGCGGAGAGGACGCCCTCCTCGACCACCTCGCCGTCGAGCTGGTCGCCGATGAGGCCCGTCGAGCAGACGAGCACGTCGCCGGCGGCGATCCCGAGGGCGGATGCCGCGGCCTCCGCCGTCCGGTGGGTGACCTGGAATCCCTCGGGCCCCGTGAAGCAGTTCGCGCCACCGGAATTGAGGACGATCGCGGCGACGGTGCCGTCCTTGACGGCCTGCTCGGACCACAGGATGGGATTCGCCTTCGCCCGGTTGGACGTGAAGACGGCAGCGCCCGCCTGCAGCGGGCCGCGGTTGACGACGACGGCGAGGTCGAGGGCGCCCGAGCGCTTGATGCCGGCCGCGATGCCGGCGGCCTCGAATCCCTGGGGTGCGGTCACGCTCATGGTGCGACTCCGTTCACGGGAAGGCCGGTCGCCTCGGCGAGGCCGAGCGCGATGTTGGCGGATTGGATGGCGGCGCCCGCGGTGCCCTTGACGAGGTTGTCGACCGCGGTCACCACGACGACCCGGCCCGCCGGCTCGTCCACCGCGAGGCCGATGAGCGCGGTGTTCGCCCCGAGCACGTCGGCGGTCCGCGGGAACTGCCCCTCGGGCAGCACCTGCACGAACCCCTCCCCTGCATACGCGTCCTCCCAGGCCGCGCGGACCGTCGCGGCATCCGTGCCGGGGACGACCCGTGCGGTCGAGGTCGCGAGGATGCCGCGCGACATGGGCACGATGACCGGCGTGAACGAGATCGTGGGCGCTGCGGCCCCCGCCCAGCGCAGCGCCTGCTGGATCTCGGGGATGTGGCGGTGCGTGCCGCCGACGGCATACGGGTTCGCGGAGCCGAGGATCTCGGAGCCGAGCAGGTGCGCCTTGAGCGCCCGGCCCGCGCCCGACGGCCCGACGGCCAGCACCGACACGAGGTCGGCCTCCTCGATGACGCCGGCGCGGATGCCCGGTGCGAGCGAGAGCGCCACCGTCGAGGCGTTGCAGCCCGGCGCGGCGATGCGCCGCGTACGGGCGAGGCGCGTGCGCTGCGTTCCCGACAGACGCGGAAGCTCGGGCACGCCGTACTCCCAGGCGCCGTGGAAGTCCCCGCCGTAGAACGCCGCCCAGTCGGTGGACTCCTCCAGCCGGTGGTCGGCCCCGCAGTCGATCACGAGGGTCTCGGCCGGGAGTTCGGCGGAGATCGCGCCGGATGCGCCGTGCGGCAGTGCGAGGAAGACCACGTCGTGCCCGGCGAGGGTCTCGGCAGAGGTCTCCTTGAGGGTGAGGTGCGTGTAGCTGCGCAGGTGCGGCTGGACCGCGGTGAGCGGCTGGCCCGCGTTCGAGTGCGCGGTGACGGTCCGCACGTCGAATTCGGGATGATCGGCGAGGAGGCGCAGCAACTCCCCGCCGGCATAGCCGGACGCGCCGGAGACGGCGACGGTAAACGTCATGGAATCCACCTTATTGGGCTGAACGATCGGGATGACGGCTCCGGCGACGCCCAGGGCGGCAGGCTCAGGCCGCCGCGGGAGTCGCCTGCATTCGGCGCTCGCCCCGACGTCGGCCGCGCCGCACGACGGCACGCGCGACGCGTGCGGTCTCGGCGGGCCGGGCGGTGGACATGCGGCGACCCTAGCCGCAGGTGCGGGCGCGGGGCAAATCGCGTGACGGCGACGGCGTCCTCATCGCGCGGGCGATCCCCTCGACCCACTGCCGCGGTCAGATGTCGTCGCCGCGCGTGCGCACCCACGCCCGGTCGACGAGCGACTCGAGCACGCCGAGGTCGACGGTCGAGAGCCGGCCCACCCAGAGGCATCCGGCCCCGACCTTGACCTTGCCGAGACGGTCGATGAGCTCGTCGGCACCGGGGGTCTGCAGTCCGTAGAGCGAGATCGACGCCTTCCGCGGCGAGAAGCCGACGACCGGCATGTCGCCCTCGCGACCGGAGTCGTAGCGGTAGTGGTGCAGGCCGTAGCCCACGATCGACGGGCCCCACATCACGGCGTCGGTATCGGTCACCCGATCGAACAGCTCGCGGAGCACCAGCCCGTCGTCGCGACGACCTGCGGGCTCGACCCCGTCGAGGAACTCCGACACCGAGGCACCCGTGGGCGCCGTCTTCGCTTCGGCCATGGCTCCACGGTACCGCCGTGGGCGCGGTGCGGCGAGGCCCCGATCGCGGGTCGCGGGTCGCCGCCGCTGCACGACCCGCACCGACGCCCCGACGCGCGAGGGCGCCCTCGCCGATGGCCGGCGGGGCGCCCTCGAGACGCGCGCGGCGTCAGGTCGACGGATGCCGCTACTCGCGGATCGCGGCTCCGGTGCGCTCGGCGGCGAGCGCCGCGCCCGCCATCTTGGCGTCGCTCGCCTCGGCGGCGGTGAGCGTGCGGTCCTCCGCACGGAAGCGCAGGGCGAACGTCAGGCTCTTCGAGCCCTCGGGAACGCCCTGCCCTCGGTAGTCGTCGACGAACTGCAGGTGCTCGAGGAGCTCGCCGGCGCCCTCGCGCACCGCGGCCGCGACGACCGCTGCGGGCACGTCGGCGCCGACCACCAGCGACAGGTCCTGCGTCGCCGCGGGGAGCGTGCCGATGGGGCGGGCCTCGACCGCGTCGCTCGCGAGCGCGATGATCGCATCGAGGTCGACCTCGGCCACCGCGACCACGCGCGGCAGGTCGGCGTCGGCGGTGAGCTTCGGGTGCAGTTCGCCCGCGTAGCCGACGAGCTGCCCGCCGACGCGGACCTCAGCGGTGCGACCGGGATGCATCGCCTGGTGCGAGCCCTGCGCGAACTCGACCTCCGCACCCGCGGCGTGCGCGATGCGGCGCACGGCGTCGAGCGCGTCGGCGATGCCCGCGGGCTCGGCGGCCCGCCCGGGCTGCTTCTGGCGCATGTCGCCCGTGAGCAGCACGGCCACGTGACGCGGCTGCGCGGGGATGCCGTCGTTCAGCTCGTCGAGCACCGCCGCGGACGGGCGTTCCCACCCGATCGGCAGCTCGGCCGAGCCGTAGGCGCGGCCGGTCTCGGGGAGGAACACGAGGCCGAGCTCGTACACGTCGAGGTCGGTGAAGCCGCGCGACAGGTTGCGTCGCGCCACGCCGACGAGCCCCGGGATGAGCGAGCGCCGCAGGTACGGCACGGTCGCATCGAGCGCGTTCGCGAGCTTGACGCTCGCGACGGCCGAGCCGTCGGGCGACCCGTAGACGGCGTTCTCGGCCTCGGACACGAACGGGAACGCGAGCACCTCCGTCGCACCCGCGGCGGCGAGCGCATCGGCGACGCCCCGACGCACGCGCTGCGAACGCGTGAGCCCGCGCCCGGGCGGGGCGACCGGCAGGACCGACGGGATGCGGTCGTAGCCGAGCAGGCGCGCGACCTCCTCCGCGAGGTCGACGTTCGCAGTGAGATCGGGCCGCCACGACGGCGGGACGACGTCGAAGCCGCCGTCGACGCGAGTGACCGCGCCGCCGATCTCGGCGAGCGCGTCGTGCACCTCGTCGGCCGTGTACTCGACGCCGATGAGTCCGGTCACGAAGCCGTCGGGCAGGTGGATCGCCTCACGGATCGGCGCCTCGTGGATGAGCGAGCCCGAGGCATCGGCCGTGCCGCCCGCGAGGTCGACGAGCAGTTGCGCGACGCGCGCCGCGGCGGCACCCGCGACCGCGGGGTCGACGCCGCGCTCGAAGCGCTTGGACGCCTCGCTCGGCAGCTTGTGGCGGCGCGCCGTGCGCGCGATCGACACGGGGTCGAAGTTCGCGGCCTCGATGAGCACGTTCGTCGTCTCGTCGCCGATCTCGGTCGCGGCGCCGCCCATCACGCCCGCGAGGCCGATCGGTCCGCGGTCGTCGGTGATGAGCAGGTCCTCCGCGTCGAGCCTGCGCACCTTGCCGTCGAGCGTCTCCAGGGTCTCGCCGGCCTCGGCGCGGCGCACGACGATGCCCCCCTGCAGCGCATCGAGGTCGTAGCCGTGGATCGGCTGGCCCAGCTCGAGCATCACGTAGTTCGTGATGTCGACCGGCAGCGACAGCGAGCGGATGCCGGCGAGCTTGAGCCGCGCGACCATCCAGGCGGGCGTGGGGCGGGTCGCGTCGATGCCGCGGACGATCCGCGTCGCGAACACGCTCGCGCCGACGCGCCCGCGGATGGGCGCATCGTCGCGGATCTCGACGGGGAATGCGTCGGCCGAGCCGTCCGCGGCGGCCACCTGCGCTGCCGGGTCGCGGTAGACCGCACCCGTCGCGTGGGCGTACTCGCGGGCGACGCCGCGGATCGAGAACGCGTACCCGCGATCGGGCGTCACGTTGATCTCGACGGCGGCGTCGTCGAGGCCGAGCAGCGCGATCGCGTCGGTGCCGACGGGCGCGTCGATGCCGAGCGTCGAGAGCCGCAGGATGCCGTCGTGCTCCTCGCCAAGGCCGAGCTCCTTCGTCGACGCGATCATGCCGTCGGACACGTGTCCGTACGTCTTCCGCGCGGCGATCGGGAAGGGACCGGGCAGCACCGAGCCGGGCAGGGTCACCACGACCTTGTCGCCGACGAAGAAGTTCCGGGCGCCGCAGACGATCCCGTGCACCGCGTCGCCGCCGTCGGCCGCCGGCTCTCCGTCGGGTGCGACGCGCACCTGGCACCAGCGGATGGTCTTGCCGTTGGTCTGCGGCTCCTCGACGAACTCGAGGACCTCGCCGACGACGATCGGGCCCTGGAGGTCGAACGTGTGCACGTCCTCCTCCTCGAGCCCGACGCGCACGAGCGCGGCGTGCACGTCATCGAGGGACGTGCCCGGCGGGAGATCGACGTACTCGGCGAGCCAGCTGAGAGGCACTCGCATGCGTTAGACCACCATTCCGAACTGCTGGGAGAAGCTCATCACTGAGCGGACCGTGCCTTCGGGCATATCGCTAGACCACCATTCCGAACTGCTGGGAGAAGCGGATGTCGCCCTCGGCCATGTCGCGCATGTCCTGGACGCCGTTGCGGAGCATGAGCCCGCGCTCGATGCCCATGCCGAAGGCGAAGCCCGTGTAGACCTCGGGGTCGATGCCCGCGGCGCGGAGCACGTTCGGGTGCACCATGCCGCAGCCGCCCCACTCGATCCAGCGCGGGCCGTCCTTGAAGGTCGGGTGCCAGAAGTCGAGCTCGGCCGACGGCTCCGTGAAGGGGAAGAAGCTCGGGCGGAGACGCACCTTCGCCTCGTCGCCGAAGATCGACTTCACGAAGTGGTCGAGCGTGCCGCGGAGGTGGGCCATGGTCAGGCCCTCGTCGACCGCGAGCCCCTCGAACTGCATGAAGACGGGCAGGTGGGTCGCGTCGAACTCGTCGGTGCGGTACACGCGCCCCGGCGCGAGCACGTAGATCGGCACCTCGCGCTCGAGCATCGAACGCACCTGGACCGGGCTCGTGTGCGTGCGCATGACGAGGTGCGCCTCGGGAGGGTCGACGAAGAACGTGTCCTGCATCGCCCGCGCCGGGTGGTCGGCGTCGAAGTTGAGCGCGTCGAAGTTGAACCACTCGCTCTCCACCTCGGGGCCCTCGGCGATCTCCCACCCCATGCCGGTGAACACGTCGCACACGCGGTCCTGGAGCAGTGCGAGCGGATGCCGCGCCCCGGCCCTGAACCGCGAGGGCAGCGCCGTGACGTCGACCGCCTCTGCGGCGAGCTGCGCCTCGGCCTCGGCCTCGAGGATCTCGCCCTCGCGGGCCGCGAACGCCTGGTTCACACGGCCTCGGGCACCGCCCACGAGCTTGCCGAGGGCGGCCTTCCGGTCGTTGGGGACATCGCGGAGCGAGGCGTTCAACCGCGCGAGGGTCGACTTCTCGCCGGTGTGCTCGGCGCGCACGGCCTTGAGCGCGGTGGAGTCGCCTGCGGCGGCGATGGCGGCGAGGGCCGCGTCGACCGCGGCCGCGACGGCCGGTTCGGTGATCTGGAGGGGCTCGGACACGAAGAACGAGTCTAGTCGTCGCGCCGTCTCCGATCGTGCGCTACGGAGCTCCGCCGGTCTGCTGGGACTGCCGAGCCTCCGCGTTCGCCTTCGCCACGCCCTTCAGCAACTCCTCGTCCTCCTCGTCGGGGTTCGGCGGCTTCTGCCCCGTGCGCGTCGCAGTGCGCTTCGCGACCCATCGCGCGAACCACGACAGGGACATGTTCATCGCGAGGTAGAGCACGAGCGTGACGATGAAGAACGAGAACAGGTAGTAGTTGCCGTAGAAGCTCGCGAGCTGATTCATGTTCACGCGCAGCAGCTCGACGTAGCCGACGATGTAGCCGAGCGAGGTGTCCTTCAGGAGCACGACGAGCTGGGCGATGATGATCGGCAGCATCTGGCGGAACGCCTGGGGGAACTCGATCAGCATCTTCGACTGCATGGGCCGCATGCCGAGGCTGAGACCGGCTTCGCGCTGGCCTCGGGGAAGCGACGCGAGCCCGGCTCGCAGCGCCTCGCCGATCAGGGCGCCGTTGTAGAGCGTGAGCGCGGCGACGACCGCCCAGAACGAGCCCGTGTTCAGCACGAGCAGGATGAACAGCATCATCAGCAGCACGGGCATGCCGCGCACGAACTCGAGCACGATCGCCGTCGGAATGCGGATCCATGCGGTCTGGGCGCTGCGAAGGAGCGAGAAGACGATGCCGAGGGCGACGGCGAACACCGCCGCGGTGAGCGCGGCCCGCAGCGTTCCCCACACGCCGGCGACGAAGATGTAACGCCAGACGGTCGGGTCGGCGAAGATGTCCCAGCGCGACGGGTCGAAGTACCCGGGCAGCTCGCCGCGCGGGGCGTTCAGCGTGAAGAAGATCCAGGCCAGGCCCCCGAGGATGGCGATGCCGCCCGCGATCGAGGCGATCAGGCTGTTGCGCCGGGCGACGGGACCCGGGGCGTCGAAGAGGACGTTCGTCATCGCTGCACCACCCAACGTCGTTCGAGTCTGGCCGCCAGCAGGCCGAGCGGCACCGTGATGAGGAGGTAGAAGGCGGCGACGCCGAGGAGCACCGGGATCACCTGGTCGCCGCGGGCGTTCGCGATCGTGCGGCCGACGGCGAAGAGCTCGACGACGAAGAAGCCGCCGGCGACCGAGGTGTTCTTCGTCAGCGCGATGAACACGTTGATGAGCGGCGGGATCGTCATCCGGAAGGCCTGCGGCAGCACGATCAGGCCGACGGTCTGCCGGAACCCGAACCCGACGCTCCGAGCCGCCTCGGCCTGGCCGACGGCGACGCCGTTGACGCCGGAACGCAGCGCCTCGGCGACGAACGGCGACGTGTAGACCGACAGCCCGATGATCGCCCGAGTCACGAAGTCGAGCCGGACGTCGAGCAGCGGGAGGACGAAGATGCAGAAGAAGAGGACGAGGGTGAGCGGGGTGTTCCGCACGAACTCCGTGTACACGGTCGCGAACCAGCGCAGCGACGGCACCGGCGAGATGCGCATCGCCGCGATGAGCGTGCCGATCACGAGCGCCGCGAGCCCCGAGACGACGAGCAGCAGCAGCGTCGTCGCGAACCCCTCCAGATAGAGCGGCAAATTGTCGATGATCGCGTCCACACGCGTCCTTTCCGTACGGTCGGGTCCCGGGACCCGGGAGGTCCGGGCGCCGCGCCGGCGCCCGGACCTCCGTGGGGATCAGTACCGGTCGACGGCCGGCGGCTCGCGGAACTCGAGCACCGTGCCCGCGGTGGCATCCCACGCCGCCTCGTACGAGCCGTCCTCGTAGGACTGCTCGAGGACGTCGTTGATGAAGGAACGGAACTCGTCGTCGCCCTTCATGACGCCGATGCCGTACGGCTCCTCGGTGAACGGCTCGCCGACCACCTTGAACTCGCCCGGGTTCTGGTCGACCAGGCCGGCCAGGATCACGTTGTCGGTCGAGACGGCCACGGCCTCGCCCTCGCGGAGCGGCTGGAGGCAGTTGCTGTAGGTGTCGGTCTCGATGACCTCGGCGCCGAGGTCGCGGAGGTTCTGGGCCGGGGTGGATCCCGTGACCGAGCAGACCGGCTGCCCGACGAGGTCCTCCTCGCTCGTGATGTCCTCGTTGTCGGCGAGGACGAGGATCGACTGGCCCGCCTCGAAGTACGGCCCGGCGAAGTCGACGACTTCCTTGCGCTCGTCGTTGATCGTGTAGGTCGCGACGACGAAGTCGACCTGGCCGTTCTCGATGAACGGCTCGCGGTTGGCCGAGACCGTCTCGACCCACTCGATGTCCTCCGGCGCGATGCCGAGCTCACCGGCGATGATCTTCGCGATCTCGACGTCGAACCCGACCGGGACGCCGTCGGGACCGACCAGGCCGAAGAGCGGCTGGTCGAACTTGGTGCCGACCGTGACCGTGCCCGCCTCGGCGAGCTCGGCCATCGTGGTGCCCTCCTCGAACTCGGGCGCCTCCTCGACGGTCGGCTCCGCGCCGTCGTCGCCGGGGGTCCCGGCATCGCCGGCGCAGCCGGCGAACAGGAGCGCGGACGCGGCCGCTGCGGCGACCAGGGCGATTCTGCTGCGTCTCATGTCGTGCCTCATCTCTCGTGTCGTTCGGGTCCTTCGCCGCTCGTGGCAGCGGAGGTCTAGTGCGCGAGGATCTTCGACAGGAAGTCCTTCGCGCGATCGGTCGTGGGGTGGTCGAAGAACTGGGCCGGAACGGCCTCTTCGACGATGGCGCCGTCCGACATGAACAGCACGCGATCGGCCGCCTTGCGGGCGAAGCCCATCTCGTGGGTGACGACGATCATCGTCATGCCCTCCTCGGCGAGCTCGACCATGACGTCCAGGACCTCGTTGATCATCTCGGGGTCGAGGGCGCTCGTCGGCTCGTCCATGAGGATGAGCTTCGGGTTCATCGCGAGCGAGCGGGCGATCGCGACGCGCTGCTGCTGGCCGCCCGAGAGCTGCGCGGGCATCTTCTTGGCCTGGTCGGCGACGCCGACCCGTTCGAGGAGCTCCATTGCCTTCGCCTCGGCGTCCTTCCGGGACATCCGCTTGACCCGGATCGGCGCGAGCGTGACGTTCTCGAGGACGGTCTTGTGGGCGAACAGGTTGAACGACTGGAAGACCATGCCCACGTCGGCCCGCAGCTTCGCGAGCGCCGCGCCCTCCTCGGGCAGCACGTCGCCGTCGATCGTGATGGTGCCCGAGTCGATGGTCTCGAGCCGGTTGATCGCGCGGCACAGCGTGGACTTGCCCGACCCCGAGGGCCCGATGACGACGACCACCTCGCCGCGGTTGACGACGGTGTTGATGTCGTTCAGCACGTGCAGGTCGCCGAAGTACTTGTCGACATGGTCGATGACGACGAGTGGCTCGCCCCGTCGGACCGAGATGTTCGACGTTCGAGGAGCGGTGTCGGCCGGCATACCCCCCAAACTAGGGCTCGGTGCGGGTCCGCGGCCACCGCCCGGACTGGGGGTTTACCGTTCCGTTACCTCAGCTGCGCTGCGCGAACGCGCTCTCGTAGAGGCAGACGGATGCCGCGGTCGCGAGGTTCATCGACTCCGCGTGTCCGTAGATCGGGACCGTGACGACCCGATCGGCGAGCGCGAGCTTCTCGTCGGGCAGCCCGCGTGCCTCGTTGCCGAACAGCCACGCGGTCGGCTGGGCGAGCACGCCCTCGCGACGTGCATCGAGCAGGTCGTCCCCCTTGACGTCGGCGGCGAGGATCGTGAGGCCGGCCTCGCGGGCTCGCGCGAGCACGTCCTCGAGCTCGGCGCCGACGGCGACCGGCAGGTGGAAGATCGATCCGGTCGACGAGCGCACGACCTTCGGGTTGTAGAGGTCGACGGCGCGCCCGGTGAAGACCACCGCATCGGCGCCCGCGGCGTCGGCAGCACGCACGATCGTCCCGGCGTTGCCGGGGTCGCGCACCTCCTCGAGGATCGCGACGAGCTTCGGATGCGCCGCGAACACGTCCTTCACGGCGGTCGGGAACTGGTGGCAGACCGCGACGAACCCCTGCGGCGTGACCGTGTCGGCCATCCCGTTCAGGACCTCCTCCGTGACGTACTCGACGTCGACGCCCGCGTCGATGGCGGTGTCGCCGATGTCGGAGTACCGCTCGAGCGCGGTCGGCGTGGCGTAGAGCTCGACGACGAGCTGCGGCCGGAACGTCAGGGCCTCGGCGACGGCCTGGGGCCCCTCGAGCAGGAACATGCCCGTCTCGGCGCGCGCGGGCTTCTTCGCGAGCTTCGCGACGGCCCGCACTCGCGGCGACCTCGGGTTCTCCAGCACGCGTCCAGCCTAGCCACGGATGCCACGGCGCCGCCGCCCCCGCGCCGCGCTGCGGCATCCGCCCGAAGACGACGAACGGCCCGGCACCACGGGGGTGCCGGGCCGTTCGGACCGAAGCGGAGACTAGGCCGCGTTCTTCGGAGCGTTGACGTCGCTCGGGAGCGCCTTCTTGGCGGCCTCGACGAGGCCCGCGAAGGTCGCCGGCTCGTTGACCGCGAGGTCGGCGAGGATGCGACGGTCGACCTCGATGCCGGCGAGGCCGAGGCCCTGGATGAGGCGGTTGTACGTGATGCCGTTCTGGCGGGCAGCGGCGTTGATCCGCTGGATCCAGAGGCGACGGAAGTCGCCCTTCTTCTTGCGGCGGTCGTTGTACGAGTAGACGAGCGAGTGGGTGACCTGCTCCTTCGCCTTGCGGTACAGGCGCGACCGCTGACCGCGGTAGCCCTCTGCGCGCTCGAGGATGACCCGACGCTTCTTGTGCGCGTTGACTGCGCGCTTGACTCTTGCCATGACTGTGTCTCTTCCTTACCGGGTCGTATCGCTCAGCGACCGAGCAGCTTCTTGATGACCTTGGCGTCGGGCGCCGCGGCGACCTTGTCCTGGTTCAGGCGGCGGGTGCGCACCGAGGACTTGCCCTCGAGGTTGTGGCGCATACCGGCCTGCTGCTTCTTGATCTTGCCGCTGCCGGTGACCTTGAAGCGCTTCTTGGACCCGGAGTGGGTCTTCTGCTTCGGCATCTCTCGTCTCTCTCCTTGGTTCTGCCGCCACCGGGGTGGCGGACGTTCGGTGCTGGCCTAGGCCTCCTCGGCCCCGGCCGTCTGCGACTCGTCGCCCGCGGCATCCGCCGCCGGGCGCTGCTTCGCCGCAGCACGCTGTGCATTCGCCTCGGCCTTGGCCTCGGACTTGTTCTTGAGGGGGGCGATGACCATGACCATGTTGCGCCCGTCGATCGTCGGGTTGTGCTCGACGGTGCCGTACTCGGCGACGTCCTCCGCGAAGCGCTGCAGGAGGCGCACGCCCATCTCGGGGCGCGACTGCTCGCGACCGCGGAAGAGGATCATGGCCTTGACCTTGTCGCCGGACTTCAGGAAGCCGACGGCGCGCTTCATCTTGGTCTCGTAGTCGTGCTTGTCGATCTTGAGGCGGAACCGAACCTCCTTGAGGATCGTGTTCGCCTGGTTGCGCCGGGCTTCCTTCGCCTTCTGCGCAGCCTCGTACTTGTACTTGCCGTAGTCCATGATCTTGACGACCGGCGGACGGGAGTTCGGCGCGACCTCGACGAGATCGAGGTCGGCCTCCTGCGCGAGCCGCAGTGCCACCTCGATCTTCACGACGCCGACCTGCTCTCCCCCGGGGCCCACGAGGCGGACCTCGGGAACGCGGATACGGTCATTGGTACGCGGATCGCTGATGCGAATCTCCTCTACTCGAACTGGTTTCCAGCCCTTCGGGAGACGGATGCCGCCCGAAGACGAGAGCGGAAATCCACGCGATGACGCCCCGCGGGTTCTCACCGCGGGCTCATGCGGCACCCTTGCTCCTCCCCCGCCTGAGCGGGGAAGGGGAGTGCGAACGACCCGGTAACCTTGATGAAGCGGTATGCGCGGGTGGGAGTCTCTCCACTTTCGTACCGGGGACTGGCCCCGGAGCCCGCAATAGTCTAGCAGAGGAATCCCCGGTGAGCGACACTTCGCCCGAGTCCACGCGTGCGCCCGAGCACGACCACCCCGAGACGCCGGTGCAGGCCGGCGCCGATCCGGGTGCGGCCGACGCCGTCGCCGACGCGACGCGGGACATCGCCGAGGTCCCGGCGGTCGAGGTGATCACGACCGCGGCCGTGCACCTCATGAGCGCCGCGGCCGTCAAGGTCGGCCTCGCCGACGACCCCGCGTCGCAGACCGACCTCGACGAGGCCCGCAAGCTCATCAACGCCCTCGCTGGTCTCATCACCGCGGGCGCGCCGGAGATCAGCGACATGCACGCGCGCTCCCTCCGCGACGGCCTGCGGTCGCTGCAGCTCGCGTTCCGCGAGGCGTCGACGATCCCCGACGAGCTCGGAAAGGGGCCGGGCGAGAAGTGGACCGGGCCGGTCTCCTGACCCCGACGCGTGCGACGATCGGCCCGTCGCATCACGGCTGGCAGTGCGGGCACCAGTACGTCTCGCGCAGCTCCACGTCGTTGCGGCCGAACCGGCCGTGCTCGATGCGCGTGCCGCAGCGACGGCAGGGCTCGCCCGCGCGGGCGTAGACCCAGAGCCGGCGGCCCGGTCGCGTGTCGCCGGTCGTCGTGCGCTCGAGCCGATCGCGATTGGCGTGGATGACCCGGCGTGCGAGGTCGATCGCCGGAGCGAGGTCGACCTCGCCGATGGGGCGATCCGGGCGGATGCCCCGGAGGAAGCAGACCTCGTTGACGAGCACGTTGCCGAGACCCGCGAGGTTCCGCTGGTCGGCGAGCGCGACGACGGCCGGCACATCCGGCGCCGAACCGAGCCGTCGAGCCGCCTCGGCGGCATCCCAGTCCGGCCCGAGCAGGTCGGGTCCGAGATGGGCGAGACGGTCGGCCTCCTCGGCGGCCGGGAAGACCTCCACGAGGCCCAGGTCGAAGCCGACGGCCGTGACATCGGCCGTCGCGATGATCGCGCGGGCGCGGTGCGCTGGTCGTGGCCAGCGCCGACCCGGCGGGATGACGCGCCACTCGCCCTCCATCTTGAGGTGCGTGTGCAGCACCGCGTCGCCGATCCGCATCAGCAGGTGCTTGCCGCGGCTTCCGACCGAGTGGATCGCCTCGCCGGCGAGGTCGACCGTCGCATAGGCGGGCACGCGGAGGTCGCTCCGGACGACGGTGCGCCCCGCGAGCGCGTCGTCGAGCCGGCGTGCCGCGCGGAAGACCGTGTCTCCCTCGGGCATCAGCCCCTCGCCTCGAACCGGAGACCCTGCGGCGTCTCGCGGAACCCCACTGCGCGCAGCGGTGCGTCGAGCACCGACCCGAACACCGCCGCGCCGTTGACGGTCTCGACGCGGAAGCGCGCGCCGCGGGCCCGTGCGAGCGCCTCGGCGAGCGCGACCGCCCCCTCCGACAGCACGGCCTCGTCGTCGGTGAAGACGAGCGCGGTGCGCCCGCCGCGCTCGAGGTAGAACGCGGCCACGCCGTCGACGATCGCGACCACGGAACCGGCCTTGCGGGTCGGGCGATGGGTGAGCTCGACGGTCGGCTCCGGCCAGTCGAGGGCCGCGCCGAACGGATTCGCGGGATCGGTCGCGGCGAGCGCCACGGCCGCGCCCTGCGGCGCCTGGCGCAGCCGATCGACGGCTGCACTCGTGGCGAACTGCGCGCCGCCCTGGCCGTCGACGAAGTACCCGCGCCGGACGCGACCGGTCTCCTCGAACCCGGCGAGCGTGCGGTAGGCGAGCGCGAAACCGCCGAGGTGGTCCTCGGCGACGACGGAGCCGCGCGTCACGACGCCGTAGCGCTCGAGCAGCGTCTCGCCGAGCGCGTGCGCGCGCGGCGTCGCGGCGTCGCTCGGGACGGGCAGGACCGACCACCGCCCCGCGGCGCGCGGGGGCGCCGAGCGGGGTGAGCGTGCGCCCTCCGCTGCGGCCGCCGCCTGGGCGAGGACTCGGCGCGAGACCGCGCGACCGCGGATGCGCGCGCGCGGCGTCGTGCGGGTCTTGTGGGCGCCGCCGCCCGCGAGCAGGCCGCGAACCGGTGCGAAGGTGTCGTTCGTCACGAGTCCGGCCCAGGCGAGTCGCCACAGCGCGTCGAGGAGCGGGGCGTCATCGGTGGATCCCGCGGCCTCGGCGAGCTGGCGGAAGAAGTACGCCCCGCCTCCGCCGAGCACGGCGATGAGCTCCGTCTCGATGGCGTCGAGCGGCTGGTCGACGGGAGCGGGCATCGTGAGCTTCGCGGTGTCGGCGAGGTGCAGGCTCACCCAGCCGTCGTCGCCCGCGAGTGAGCCCCGGCCGACCCAGAGGACCTCGCCGCTCGCGGTGAGCTCGTCGAGGAACTCCGGGCGGTAGTCGCCCACGCGCGCGGGAAGGACGAGCGACTCCCACGCCGAGGCCGGGACGCGGACGCCCTCGAGCTGCTCGATCACCGCGGCGACGCCGTCCGCACCCCGCAGGCGTCCGCCGACGTGCTGCCAGTCCGGGAGGAATCGGCCGAACTCGCGCGCGGCGACCGGCTCGACCTCCTCGCGGAGCGCGGCGAGCGAGCGACGGCGGAGCCGGCGCAGCACCTCGGCGTCGCACCACTCGACCCCGCTGCCGTGCGGGAGGAACGCTCCCTCGACGAGCCGCCGCTCCCCCGCGAGCCGCGCCAGCGCGGTGTGCGCGACGGCGCTGCCGACGCCGAACCGCTCGGCGACCGCGGCGGTCGTGAAGGGCCCGTGGGTGCGGGCGTAGCGGCTGACCAGGTCGCCGAGCGGATCGCGCACCGCCTCGCCGAACGCGTCGGGGAGTCCGGGCGGGATCGGGACGCCCAGGGCGTCGCGGAGGCGGCTGAGATCCTCGACCGCGGCGACCCACTCGGTTCCCGCGAAGCGCACGCGAGCGGCGCGGCGCGCGGCCACGAGCGCGCTGACGGATGCCCCGGCGCCCGTCGCCTCGTCGACCCGCTCGCCGATCTCGGCGTCGGTGAGCGGTCCGAGCTCGCGCAGCAGGTCAGCGACGCCCTCCTCGCCGCGCGCGAGTCGATCGGGGTGCCGGCGCTGGAGCATCCGCTCGGTCTCCTCGACGACCGCGGGGTCGAGCAGCTCGCGCAGCTCGACCGTGCCGAGCAGTTCCGCGAGGAGGCCGGGGTCGAGTGAGAGCGCCGCCGCCCGTCGCTCGGCGAGCGGCGCGTCGCCCTCGTACATGAACGCGCCGACGTAGCCGAACAGCAGGCTCGCCGCGAACGGGCTCGCAGTCTCGGTCGCGACGTCGACGAACCGGACGCGACGCCCCCGGATACGCTCCGCGAGCGCGGTGAGCGCGGGCAGGTCGTAGACGTCCTGCAGGCACTCGCGGACGGCCTCGAGCACGATCGGGAAGTCGGGGTAGTCGCGCGCGACCTCGAGCAGCTGCGACGCCTTCTGCCGCTGCTGCCAGAGCGGCGACCGCCGGCCGGGGTTCTGCCGGGGCAGCAGCAGCGCGCGGGCGGCGCACTCCCGGAAGCGGGACGCGAACAGCGCCGAGTCGCCGACCCGCTCGGTCGCAAGCTGCGCGAGCTCCTCCGGGTCGAACTCGAACAGCTCGCTGCCGGGCGGTTCGTCCGCCGTGTCGGGGATGCGCAGCACGATGCCGTCGTCGCTCGCGACGGCGTGCGCCTCGACGCCGAGTCGCTCCATCACGCGCGCGTCGACCGCGAGCGCCCACGGCGCATGCACGCGCATGCCGTACGGCGAGTGCAGCACGATGCGCCAGTCGCCGAGCTCGTCGCGGAACCGTTCGACGACGAGGTGCTCGGCGTCGGGCACGATGCGCGTCGCCTCGCGCTGGTCGGCGATGAAGCGGACGAGGTTCGCGCCGGCGCGCTCGTCGAGCCCCGCGTCGGCAGTGCGGGCGATCGCGGTCGGCTCGTCGGCCGCGGCGAGCTCGCCGATGAACGCGCCGATCGCGGCACCGAGCTCGGCTGGCCGGCCGATGCCGTCGCCCTTCCAGAACGGCAGCCGGCCCGGCTCGCCGAACGCCGGGGAGACCAGCACCCGGTCATGGGTGATCTCCTGGATGCGCCAGCTCGTCGCGCCGAGCGCGAACACGTCGCCGACGCGGGACTCGTAGACCATCTCCTCGTCGAGCTCGCCGACCCGGCGCCCGGGCCCCGCATCGCCGATCATGAACACGCCGAAGAGCCCACGATCGGGGATGGTCCCCCCGCTCGTGACCGCGAGTCGCTGCGCGCCGCGCCGGCCCGTGATCGTGCCGGCGTCGCGATCCCACACGATCCGGGGCCGGAGCTCGCCGAACCGGTCGGAGGGGTACCGCCCCGCGAGCAGGTCGAGCGTCGCATCGAACGCCGACCGCGGAAGCGAGCCGAACGGCGCCGCGCGCCGGACGACGTCGAACCAGTGCTCGACGTCCCACTCGTCGACCGCCGATGCGGCGACGGTCTGCTGCGCGAGCACGTCGAGCGGGTTCGTCGGGATCCGCATGGGTTCGATCGCCCCCTCGACCATGCGCTCGGCGACGACCGCCGAGTGCAGGAGGTCGGCGCGGTGCTTCGGGAAGAGGACGCCCTTCGACACCTCGCCCACCTGGTGCCCGGCACGCCCGATGCGCTGCAGTCCGCTCGCGACCGACGGCGGCGCCTCGACCTGCATGACGAGGTCGACCGCGCCCATGTCGATGCCGAGCTCGAGGCTCGAGGTCGCCACCACGCACTTCAGGCGTCCGGCCTTGAGGTCGGCCTCGACGAGCGCGCGCTCCTCCTTGCTGACCGAACCGTGGTGCGAGCGGGCGATGATCGGCTCGGCGCCGGCCGTGATGCCCGACGCGCCGGGCAGCTCGGCCGGCGGCCGGCGACCGGCTGCGGCGACCGGCGAGGTGCGAGCGACGGCGGATGCCTCGGCTCGCGCCTCAGCGGCGGCACCGACCGCCGCGACCTCTGCCGCAGGAGCGCCCGCGCCGGTCTCGTCGTCGGCGCCGTCCGGCGCGGTCCGCTCCACCCACAACTCGTTGAGGCGGGCGGTCAACCGCTCGGCGAGGCGCCGCGAGTTCGCGAACACGATGGTGGACCGATGCGCCAGCACCTCGTCGAGGATGGCCTCCTCCACGTGCGGCCACACCGAACCGCCCGCCTCGCCCGACAGGTCGCCGAGGTCGTCGACCGGGACCGTGACCCGGAGGTCGAACCGCTTGCCCGAGGGTGGCGCCACGATCGAGACCGGACGCGTGCCGGCGAGGAAGCGCGCGACCTCGCCGTGCGGTCGCACCGTCGCCGAGAGCCCGATGCGCTGCACGGGTCGCGCGACCAACTCGTCGAGTCGTTCGAGGGAGAGCGCGAGGTGGGCGCCGCGCTTCGTGCCGGCGAGTGCGTGGATCTCGTCGACGATGACGGTCTCGACTCCGGCCAGGGTCTCGCGCGCCTGCGAGGTGAGCATCAGGTAGAGCGACTCGGGCGTCGTGATGAGGATGTCGGGCGGACGCTTCACGAGCGCCCGCCGGTCGGTCGGCGAGGTGTCGCCCGACCGGACGCCGACCGTGACCTCGGGCACGTCGACGCCGAGGGCGGCGGCCGTGCGGGCGATGCCGACGAGCGGTGCCCGGAGGTTGCGTTCGACGTCGACGCCGAGGGCCTTCAGCGGCGAGAGGTAGAGCACCCGCGTGGCGCGCGGCGCGCCCTCCGTGACCTCGCCCGTCGTGCCGTCGACGATGGGGCCCTCGTGGTGGAGCCGATCGATCGCGGACAGGAAGGCCGCGAGCGTCTTGCCGGAGCCGGTCGGCGCGACGACGAGCGCGTGCTCGCCCGCCGCGATGGCCCGCCACGCGGCATCCTGCACGGCGGTCGGCTCGCGGAAGGACTCGGTGAACCACGCCCGCGTCGCGGGCGCGAAGGAGTCGAGCGCCCCGGTCATCCCCCCATTCAAGCGGATGCCGCCGACATCGACCCCGAGTACGAGCGACCCTCGGCGACTGCTCAGGCGCCGGTCGACCGCAGCTCACCGAGCACGCGCGCGACCGCCGCGACCGTGCGGCGCGCCTGCGCGGCATCCGTGCCCCAGTTGCTCACGGAGAAGCGCACGACCGCGCGATCGTGCCAGCGCGAGGTCATCGCGAGCACCTCGCCGTCGTCCCAGAGCGCGGTGCTCAACGCCTCCGTCGCCGCGTCGTCCTCGAGCGCGATGCAGACCTGGGTGAACACGACCTCGTTCAGGACCTCGACGCCCGGCAGCTCGCCCAGCCCGTCGGCGATGATCCTCGCCGACCCCGCGAGCCGGTCGATGAGCTCCGCCACGCCCTCGCGTCCGAGGTGCCGCAGCACCGCCCAGGTCGGGATGCCGCGGGCACGGCGCGACAGTTCGGCGACCTTCTCGTGCGGGTCGGCGCCGACATCCGTCGCCTGCAGGTAGCTCGCGTGCATGCTGAGCGCACGGCGCAACGCGGCCGAGTCGCGCACCATCGCGATGCCGCAGTCGTACGGCACGCTCAGCGTCTTGTGCGCGTCGGTCGACCAGGAGTCGGCGTCGGCGAGCCCGACGGTCAGGTGCCTGAGACGCGGGGATGCCGCGGCCCACAGCCCGAACGCGCCGTCGACGTGCACCCACGCCCCGGACTCGTGCGCGACGCGGCACGCCTCGGCGAAGGGATCGAACGCGCCCGAGTGGATGTTGCCCGCCTGCAGCGCCACGATCGCCGGTCCGTCGCCGCGCGCGAGCTCGTCGGCGAGCGCGTCGGATCGGATGCGACCCTGGTCGTCGCACGCCACCACGGATGGGGCGCCGAGCCCAAGGTAGCGCGCCGCGAGGTCCATGGTGCCGTGGCGCTCGGCGCCGGCGATCCACCGGATGCGGGGGGCACCGGAGAGCCCCTGCTCCTCGACATCCCAGCCGACCCGTCGGAGCACCTCGTCGCGCGCCGCCGCGAGGCACGCGAACTGCGCGGTCGTCGCACCGGTTGCGAAGCCGACGTCGCTGCCCGCAGGGAGTCCGAGCAGATCGAGGAGCCAGGAGGACGCGATCTCCTCGGCGGCCACGGCGCCGGGGGTGATGGTCCGGAGCCCGGAGTTCTGGTCCCAGGCCGACACCAGCCAGTCCGCCGCCAGTGCGACCGGCTGCGTGCCGCCGATCACCCATCCGAAGAAACGCGGCGACCCGATGGCGATCAGGCCGGGCTCCGCGCCCTCCGCCAGCCGGTCGATGACGGCGTCGGCGGGTTCGCCCCGCTCCGGCAACTCGCGCCCGAGCGCGTCCATCAGTTCCTCGATGCCCGCGCGTGGCGGGATCGGGCGCTCGGGAAGGCTGCCGAGCCACGCCGCCGCGTGCCGATGCGCGAGGCCCAGCAGGTCGTCGTCGAGCGGTCGGAGGTCGGGAGCCGGAGCCGTACGTGAAGGTGCGTCGGACATCTTTCCACCTGGACTTCCACGCGTCGTCGCGCAATCCCGATCCTGCTCCGCGTCGCGGGCGCGGTCAACGTCGGACGGTGCAGGCGAGCGGGTCGTGCCCCCGGACCGCGACCGTCAGGCCACCCGCGCAGGACCCCCCGCGCCGTCGGACTCGCCCGCCACGAGCTTCACCGCGAGCGAGTCGACCCCGGTCGCGATGGCGTCGTCGGCCGCCCAGCGTCGCGCGAGACGCGCGGTCGTGGCATCGAGCTCGGTCCGGGTGAGGCCGGCGACGAGGCGCAGCCGCACGACGAGCTCGGGACCGCGAAGGCGCGCGTCGGGGTCGCCGGCGACCAGGTCGACGCCGAGCACCGCGAGCTCGCCCCCGATCGAGCGCTCGAATGCCTCGCGGAGCGTCGGCGATTCGGCGGGCGGATGCCACGACAGCTGCTGCGCGACCGCCCACACCGCCGGACGTCGCAGCACGAACTCGGTCGGCGAACCCGGGTCGAGGACGACGAGCTCGGTGCCGTCGTCGGCCGCGGCGAGCGCGACGCGAACGCCGTCGGCGGGCACGGGCCGCGCGGACGGGTTCCACCGGGACATCGCGTCGACCGAACCGAAGACGGGCAGCACGCGTCGCCCGTCGGGCCCCTCGACCGTGACGATCGAGAGTTCCTGGCTCTTGTCGACCGCATGCCCGTGCGCCCCGACCTCCGTGCCGCCGTCGCCGAGTTCGGCGAGCAGCGGGATCAGCAGGCGCGACGAGCCGAACGCCGCGACGACCTCGGCCTGCCCGCCCTCGCCCGAGCGGAATCTCGCCAGGGCCGCGCCGAGCGCCTCGGGCATCCGGCCGTCATCGCTCGCGTGCGGGTTCGACTGGAACGACCGGCCCGCCCACGGGCGGCCGGCCGAATCGGCCGAGACGTCAGTGGGAGGCGACATCCAGCGCCTCGGGGAGCGTGAACGCGCCCGCGTACAGGGCCTTGCCGATGATCGTGCCCTCGAGGCCCTGGGGCACCAGCTGGCGCAGTGCCGCGATGTCGTCGAGGCTCGACACCCCGCCCGACGCGATGACGGGCCGGCGGGTGCGCTCCATGATCTGTCGCAGCAGCTCGACGTTCGGCCCCTGCAGCGTGCCGTCCTTCGTGACGTCGGTCACGACGTAGCGCGCCGCCCCGGCGTCCTCGAGCCGGTCCATGACCTGCCAGAGGTCGCCGCCGTCCTTCGTCCAGCCGCGCGCCGCGAGCGTCGTGCCGCGCACGTCGAGGCCGATCGCGATCGCCTCGCCGTACTGGGCGATGACGGATGCCGCCCATTCGGGGTTCTCGAGGGCCGCCGTGCCGAGGTTGATGCGCTTCGCGCCGATCTCGAGGGCGTTCTCGAGCGACCGGTCGTCGCGGATGCCGCCGGAGAGCTCGACGTTCACTCCGCGCACCTGTCGGATCACCTTCTTCAGGATTCCGGCGTTCGACCCGCGGCCGAACGCGGCGTCGAGGTCGACCAGGTGGATCCACTCGGCGCCCTGGTCGGCCCAGTCGGCGGCCGCGTCGACGGGGTCGCCGTAGTTCGTCTCGGTGCCCGCCTCGCCCTGCGTCAGGCGGACCGCCTTGCCCCCCGCGACGTCCACTGCCGGAAGCAGCACCAGGCGGGGGGTCTTGCTGAACTCACTCATCACTGTCCTCGAATCGGATGCCGCGAACGACGCGGCCTCGGCACAGTCACAGCATCCTAGTCCGCACCGGAACGCCGTGACGCATCGAAGGTCTCGGGAGGTCGTGCCCGGCGTCAGCCGAGCGACCGGATCCAGTTCGAGAGCAGGCGGATGCCGGCATCCGACGACTTCTCCGGGTGGAACTGGGTCGCTGACAGCGGACCGTTCTCGACGGCGGCGAGGAAGCGTCCGCCGTGCTCGGACCAGGTCAGCTTCGGCTGCGGGAACGGCGGGATGACGTCGAGGCTCCATGCCTGCGCCCCGTAGGAGTGCACGAAGTAGAAGCGCTCGTCCTCGAGGCCGTCGAACAGCACCGATCCCGCGTCGGGCTGCACGGTGTTCCAGCCCATGTGCGGCAGCACGTCGCTCGGCAGCTCGGTGACGGCGCCCGGCCACTCGCCGAGGCCCTCGGTGTCGACGCCGCGCTCGACGCCGTGCTCGAACATGACCTGCATGCCCACGCAGATGCCGAGCACGGGGCGCCCGCCCGCGAGGCGGCGGTCGATGAGTTCGTCGCCGCGCACCGAGCGCAGGCCCTCCATGACGGCGGCGAAGGCGCCGACGCCGGGGACGACGAGCCCGTCCGCCTCCATGACGGCGCGCCGATCGGCGGTGAGCTCGACCTCGGCGCCTGCGCGCTCGAGTGCCTTGACCGCCGAGTGGACGTTGCCCGAACCGTAGTCGAGGACGGCGACGCGCCGGGCGGCGCTCACAGGGCGCCCTTCGTCGACGGGATGCCGGAGACCTGGGGATCCCACGCCTTCGCTTGGCGGAACGCTCGCGCGAACGCCTTGAACTCGGCCTCGGCGATGTGGTGCGGGTCGCGTCCGCCGAGCACGGTGACGTGCACGGTCAGCCCGGCGTTGAAGGTGATCGCCTCGAAGACGTGGCGCACCATCGAGCCGGTGAAGTGGCCGCCGATGAGGTGGAACTCGAAGCCGCTCGGCTCGCCCGAGTGGACGAGGTAGGGGCGGCCCGAGATGTCGACGACGGCCTGCGCGAGTGCCTCGTCGAGCGGCACGAGCGCGTCGCCGTAGCGCGAGATCCCCCGCTTGTCGCCGAGCGCCTGGCGGATCGCCGTACCGAGCACGATCCCGACGTCTTCGACGGTGTGGTGCACGTCGATCTCGATGTCGCCCTTCGCACGGACGGTGAGGTCGGTGAGCGAGTGCTTCGCGAATGCGGTGAGCAGGTGGTCGTAGAAGGGGACGCTCGTCTCGATGTCGCTCGTGCCGGTGCCGTCGAGGTCGATGGACAGGTCGATGCTCGACTCGCTGGTCTCGCGCTGCACGCGCGCGGTGCGCGCGGGGCGATCGGTGCTCATGCGGTCATCCTATTCGGGGTGTCGGGGAGGAATCCGGGCTCGATCAGGCCTTCGCCGCGGCCGCCGGTGCGAACGCCGCCATCGCCTCGAGGAACGCGGTCGTCTCGACCTCGGTCCCCGCGGTGACGCGGAGGCAGCCCGGCAGTCCGATCTCGCGGATGAGGATGCCGCGCTCGAGCAGCGCTTCGAAGACCGCGTGCGGATCGTCGACGCCGCCGAAGAGCACGAAGTTCGCGCCGCTGCGATACGGACGGAAGCCGAGGGCCCGGAGCTCGCGCGTGATCCGCTCGCGCTGGGCGCGGATCTCGTCGACCATGGCGAGCATCTCGCCGGCGTGTGCGAGTGCGCCGAGCGCCGCGGCCTGCGTGAGCGCCGACAGGTGGTACGGGAGTCGCACGAGCCGCAGCGCGTCGATGACGGCGGGGTCGGCGGCGAGGTAGCCCACGCGCGCACCGGCGAACGCGAAGGCCTTGCTCATGGTGCGCGACACGAGGAGTCGCGGTCGGCCGTCGAGGAGCGTGAGCGCGCTCGGCGTGCCCGGGTCGGCGAACTCCTGGTACGCCTCGTCGACCACGACCACCCCGCGGGCGGCGTCGGCGACCGCGGCGATCGTGTCGAGCGACAGCGGTGTGCCCGTGGGGTTGTTCGGCGAGCAGAGCAGGACGATGTCGGGGTCGTGCTGTTCGATCGCCGCGACGGCCGTCGCCGGCGAGAGCTCGAAGTCGGGATCGCGATCCGCCGCGACCCACCCGGTGCCCGTTCCCGATGAGAGGAGGCCGTACATCGAGTACGTGGGTCCGAAGCCGAGCGCCACTCGACCGGGCCCTCCGAACGCCTGCAGCACGTGCTGCAGGACCTCGTTCGAGCCGTTCGCGGCCCAGAGCTGCTCCGGCGCGAGGCCGTGGCCGAGGTACCGCGCGAGGGCCGCCCGGAGCTCGGTGAACTCGCGGTCGGGATAGCGGTTCAGCCCGATGATCGCGGCCGCGACCCGGGCGACGATGTCGTGCGCGACGTCCTCCGGGATCGGATGCGTGTTCTCGTTGACGTTCAGGGCCACCGGCACGTGCTTCTGCGGTGCGCCGTACGGGGACTTGCCGCGGAGGTCGTCGCGGAGGGGAAGGTCATCGAGACTCGTCACCGATCAATGCTATCCGCGGTCCCCCGCGTGTTTCGGCACGGACGCCGTGACCGAGCCGGCTACCTCACGGCGGGGAGCACGAGCTGCTGACCGGGCTGGACGACGGCGTCGTCGAGCCCGTTCAGCCGCATGATCTCGTAGATCACGTCGCGCGGGTCGGACGACGGCGCGATCGCCTCGGCGATGCCCCACAGCGTGTCGCCGGCGCCGACCTCGACGGTCTCGAACGTCGTCGTCGCTCGACCGTCGTCGATCCCGGCGACGGCGCCGCCGCTCGAGAGCGCCCCGATCAGCACCCCGAGCACCAGCGGGAGCGCAGCGAGCCCGGTGACGACGACGCGACCGCGCCGCGTGAGCCTGAGCCTGGTCCGCGGGGTCATCGACCCGAACGCGGGCATCGCCGGCGCCGCACTCGCGGCCCCCATCACCACTGCACTCATTCCGCACCTCCCGGGCTCCAGCCCCGCATCCGGCCCTCGGCCGGGAGGGCCGGATGCGAAGCTGTGTTCCGAATATATCTTCGAATCTTCGAACCTGCAAGCACCGGGCGGGTGGGAGTCCGGCCGGAAATCTGCGACACACTCGAACGGATGTTTGTCGCGCGCGTGCGAGGCGGATACAGTTTCGAATGTCCGACGACAGTCGAACACCGACCACCGACATCCGGGCCGACGAGATCCCGACGAGAGGCGAGGCACGTGAGCATCGACATCGACCAGGCACGCGGGGCGAGCGGCCGGTCGCGTCGGCGCAAGACGCTGAGCCCGAAGCAGCTCGCGATCCTCGAGGTCATCCGGGGCTCGGTCGCCGACCGCGGCTACCCGCCGAGCATGCGCGAGATCGGCGACGCCGTCGGGCTCTCCTCGCTCTCGAGCGTCACGCACCAGCTGAACCAGCTCGAGCTCGCCGGATACCTGCGACGCGACCCGAACCGCCCGCGTGCGCTCGAGATCCTCATCGACGTGCCGGGAGCCGAGCAGCGCCCGGCGTCCGTCGAACCCGCGCCGGTCGGCGACGCGGCCATGGTCCCCTTGGTCGGCCGCATCGCCGCCGGCGTGCCCATCACGGCCGAGCAGCAGATCGAAGAGGTCTTCCCGCTCCCCCGCCAGCTCGTCGGCAAGGGCGAGCTGTTCATCCTGAAGGTCGTCGGCGACTCGATGATCGACGCCGCGATCTGCGACGGCGACTGGGTCGTCGTCCGCTCGCAGAAGACGGCCGAGAACGGCGAGATCGTGGCGGCGATGCTCGACGGCGAGGCCACCGTCAAGGTCTTCCGACAGCGCGACGGCCACACCTGGCTGCTGCCCCGCAACTCGGCGTTCGAGCCGATCCTCGGCGATGAGTCCGAGGTGCTCGGCAAGGTCGTCGCGGTGCTCCGCACCGTCTAGCGAGCGCACCCCCGTCCGAGGCGCGCGACCGACGGTCCGCCGACGACGGGGGCGGATGCCGCGGGCTCGCCCCGCGGCATCCGCCCACGATCACCGGAGTCAGGCCGTCGCGACCGCGACCCCCTCGCGCACCGACCGCGTCGCCTCGACGATGTTCGCGAGCGACGCGACCGTCTCGTCGTAGCCGCGGGTCTTCAGCCCGCAGTCCGGGTTCACCCAGAGCCGACCCGCGGGCACGCCCTCGACCGCGCGCTCGAGGAGCGAACGGACCTCCTCGACGCTCGGCACGCGCGGCGAGTGGATGTCGTAGACGCCCGGGCCCACGCCGTGGTCGAACCCGCTCGCGGCGAGGTCGCCGACGACCTCCATGCGGCTGCGCGCCGCCTCGATCGACGTGACATCGGCGTCGAGTTCGCGGATCGCGTCGATCACGACGCCGAACTCCGAGTAGCAGAGGTGCGTGTGCACCTGCGTCGCGGGCGCCGCTCCGCCCGTGGCGAGGCGGAACGCGCCGACCGACCAGTCGAGGTAGGCGGGCTGGTCGGCGAGTTTCAGCGGCAGGAGCTCGCGCAGCGCCGGCTCGTCGACCTGGATGACGCGGATGCCGGCGCCCTCGAGATCGCCGATCTCCTCACGGAGCGCGAGCGCGACCTGCCGCGCCGTGTCGCCGAGGGGCTGGTCGTCGCGCACGAACGACCAGGCGAGGATCGTGACCGGCCCCGTGAGCATGCCCTTCACCGGCTTCTCCGAGAGCGACTGCGCGTACGCCGACCACTCGACGGTCATCGGCGCCGGTCGCGAGACGTCGCCCCAGAGGATCGACGGGCGCGTGCAGCGCGAGCCGTACGACTGCACCCAGCCGTGCTGCGTGACCGCGAAGCCGTCGAGCAGTTCCGCGAAGTACTGCACCATGTCGTTGCGCTCGGGCTCGCCGTGCACGAGCACGTCGAGGCCGAGCTCCTCCTGCAGGCGGATGACGCGCGCGATCTCCTCGCGCATGAGGTCGCGGTACGCGGCATCCGTCAGCTCGCCCTTCACGAGGCGCGCACGGGCGCGGCGGATCTCGGCGGTCTGCGGGAACGAGCCGATGGTGGTCGTCGGCAGCGCCGGCAGCGCGAGGTCCTCCTGGGCGGAGACCCGGTCGTCGTAGGACGCGCGTGCGAACGCCGCCTCGTCGAGCGCGGCGAGGCGGTCGCGGACCGCGGGCACGCGCACGCCGGGAGCTGCCGCTCGGTCGGCGAGGGCGGCGGATGCCGCGTCGAGCTCGGTGGCGATGGCGTCGCGTCCCTCGACGAGTCCGCGCGCGAGCGCCGCGACCTGGCCGACCTTCTGGTCGGCGAACGCGAGCCAGCTCACGAGGCGAGGATCGAGCGCCGTCTCGTCGTCGACGTCGTGCGGGACGTGCAGCAGCGAGGTCGACGTCGAGACGGCGACGGAACCGGAGAACGATCCGAGCGCCTCGGCACGCGCGAACGCGTGGGCGAGGTCGCCGCGCCAGATGTTGTGGCCGTCGACGACGCCGGCGACGAGGGTCTTCGCGGCGAGCGCCTCCGCCGTCACGGGGTCCAGCTGCCCGGGCAGCTCGCCGCGCACGAGGTCGAGTCCGATCGCCTCGACGGGGGTCGCCGCGAGCGCCGGAAGCGCCTCGCCGAGGTCGCCGTACGGCGCGGCGACGAAGATCGCCGGGCGCGCCTCCGCCGCGCCCAGCTCGTCGTACGCCTCGGCGATCGCCTCGAGCACGCGCTCGCGCGGCTCGTCGAGGCTCTCGCTCACGAGTCCCGGCTCGTCGAGCTGGACCCACTCCGCGCCCGCCGCCGCGAGCTCCGCGAGCAGCGTGCGGTAGACCGGTACGAGGTCGGCGAGGCGGTCGAGCGGGCGGAAGCCCTCGGGCGCGCCATCCGCGGCCTTCGACAGCAGGAGGAAGGTGACCGGGCCGACGAGCACCGGACGCGTGACGAAGCCCGCGTCGCGCGCCTCGCGCACCTGCGCGACGAGGGCGTCGGCATGGGCGGCGAAGGCGGTCTCGTGGCCGATCTCGGGCACGAGGTAGTGGTAGTTCGAGTCGAACCACTTGGTCATCTCGAGCGGCGCGTCGGCGCCCTCGCCACGGGCCACCGTGAAGGTGCCGGCGAGGTCGAGGCGCCCATCGGCGTCGAGCAGCCGCTCGAATCGCGTCGGGATGGCCCCGACCGCGACCGCGGCGTCGAGCACCTGGTCGTAGGTCGAGAACGACTCGGGGATCGCCGAGTCCGTGCGCCCGAGGCCGAGCGCGCCGAGACGCTCGCGCGTGGCGGCGCGGAGACCGGCGGCGGTGCGCTCGAGCTCGTCGGCGTCGATCCGGCCGGCCCAGAACGCCTCGACGGCGTGCTTGAGCTCGCGGCGGCGCCCGATGCGCGGGTAGCCGAGGATCGTTCCGGTGGGGAAGGCGGGTGCGGTCATCGTTCTCTCGTGTTCCTCTCGGTGCCCGCGTGGGCGTGGGCGGTGGCGAGGCCGAGCCGGTCGAGCACGGCGAGCACGGCCTCGTGGCGGTTGAAGGTGTAGAGGTGCAGTCCGGGGGCGCCGCCGGCGAGCACCTCGCCGGCGAGGCGCGCGGCGTAGTCGACCCCGAGCTCGAACTGGCCCTCGGCGTCGGGCTCGATCTCGAGGTCGATCGCGAGCTCGGCGGGTGCGGGAACGCCCGTGAGCTGCTCGAGCCGCGCGAGTCGGGCGGGGGTCGTGACGGGCATGATGCCCGGCAGGATCGGGATGGTCACACCGCCCGCTCGAGCGCGCTGCACGAACGTCAGGTAGTCGTCGGCGTGCCAGAACAGCTGCGTGATCGCGAGGTTCGCCCCTGCGACCTCCTTCGCGAGCAGCACGTCGACGTCCTGGTTCGAGCCGCGGGAGCGGGGATGGCCCGACGGGAACGCCGCCACGGCGACGCGCTCCGGCCGGGGCCGCTCGCGGATCGCAGTGACCCCGGGCATCCCCGGGATGCGCGACTGCCCGAACGGCTCGCGCTCCTCCTGGACGCGGTGGATCAGCTGCACGAGCTCGGCGGCGCTGTGCAGGTCGCCGATCGCGTCCTCGGCGTCCCCGGCCCCGACCGGCGGATCGCCGCGGAGGGCGAGGAAGCTCGTGATGCCGGCGTCGAGGAACTCCCTGACGAGCCGGTTCGCCTCGGCGTGGCTCGATCCCACGCAGGTCAGGTGCGCCATCGGCTCGACGCTCGTGTGCTCGAGCATGTACCGGAGCACGGTGAGCGAGCGGTCGCGGCTCGAACCTCCGGCACCGAAGGTCACCGAGATGAACGCGGGCTCGACCTCGGCGAGCCGGTCGATCGTGCGACCGAGCGCGATCGCCGCCGCATCGGTCCGCGGCGGGAACAGCTCGAACGAGATCGGCACGCGCGGCCGGGCGGCGTCGCCGTCGGGCTCGGTTCCGGTCATGTCGCTCCAGGTGGCGAGCAGTTCCGGGGAGGTCGGGTGCGCGGCACGCCGCGCCCGACCTGCCGGAACGGCGGGTGGGTTCTCGCGGGCGGGTGCCGGGCTCGGCGGTCGCTCCAGGCGGGCGGCATCCGGCCGCTCGCCACGATCAGGTGCGACGATACGCCGGGTGCGTGTCATCCGCTCCCGGTGTTACGACGAGTGACTCGCGACGGGCGACCTGGGGCGAGAGCGAACGACGAGGTCCGTGCGGTCGGGTGCGCGGTGTCGCCATGGCCGTGCGGATGCTACGCGAGCGCCGCGGCGCGGAACTCCTCGAGCTGAGCGGCCTGCTCGGGCGAGGCGAGGGCCCGGATGCGCGTGCCGTCCTCCACGTACTCCGTCGAGAGCACCCGTCCGCCCTCGTGCAGCGCCGAGACGATGTCGCCGCGGTCGTACGGCACGAGGAGGTCGACCTCGACGGCGGGGTCGGGCAGCATGCGCCCGATCGCCGCGAGCACCGCGGCGACGCCCTCCCCCGTGCGCGCGGAGGCGAACACGGCATCGGGCTCGAGGCCCTGCAGGACCAGGCGGTCCTCGGGCGTGACGAGATCGGCCTTGTTGAAGACGACGAGCTCGGGGATGTCCCGGGCGCCGACCTCGCCGATGACGTCGCGCACGGTGGCGATCTGCTGGGCGGGGTCGGGGTGCGCGGCGTCGACGACGTGGACGATCAGGTCGGCGTCGCCGACCTCCTCGAGCGTCGAACGGAACGCCTCGACGAGCTGGTGCGGGAGGTTGCGCACGAAGCCGACCGTGTCGGCGATCGTATACACGCGGCCGTCGGCGGTCGTGTTGCGGCGCACGGTCGCGTCGAGCGTCGCGAACAGCGCGTTCTCCACGAGCACCCCCGCACCCGTGATGCGGTTGAGCAGGCTGGACTTGCCCGCGTTCGTGTAGCCGGCGATCGCGACCGACGGCACGGCGTTGCGCTTGCGATTGGCGCGCTTGGCGTCGCGCGCGGGCTTCATGCCGGCGATCTGCCGCCGGAGCTTCGCCATGCGCGTATGGATGCGACGGCGGTCGAGCTCGATCTTCGTCTCACCTGGTCCTCGCGAACCCATGCCCGCGCCCGCGCCGCCCACCTGGCCACCGGCCTGGCGGGACATCGACTCGCCCCAGCCGCGCAGGCGCGGGAGCAGGTACTCGAGCTGCGCGAGTTCGACCTGCGCCTTGCCCTCCCGGCTCTTCGCGTGCTGGCTGAAGATGTCGAGGATCACGGCGGTCCGGTCGATGACCTTCACCTTGACCGCATCCTCCAGCGCGCGCCGCTGGCTCGGCGCGAGTTCGGTGTCGGCGACGACGGTGTCGGCGCCGAGCGCGGCGACCACGTGCCGGAGTTCCTCGGTCTTGCCGCGGCCGAGGTAGGTGCTCGGGTCCGGGTGCGGGCGACGCTGCAGGACGCCGTCGAGCACGCGGGCGCCGGCCGTCTCGGCGAGCGCGGCGAGTTCGCGGAGCGAGTTCTCCGCGTCCTCCAGCGAGCCCTGCGGATAGACGCCGATGAGCACCACGTTCTCGAGTCGCAGCTGCCGGTACTCGACCTCGGTGACGTCCTCCAGCTCCGTCGAGAGTCCGCTCACGCGGCGCAGGGCCGCCCGCGCCTCGCGGTCGTACTGCTCGCCGTCGAAGCCGTCGTCGCGCTCAGCGAGCCCCGCGCGCTGGATCGACGAGGCGTCGGACGCCCCGAACCGGGACATGCCCGCTCGCACGTCCGCCGCGCGCAGCACGCGCTCGACCGCGTCGTCGTGGGTCTCGGGTACCGCGTCGTTCATCCTGTCCAGCCTACTTCCGTTCGCCTGCGATAGGTTTCCCCGTATGCCGCAGGAGCACTACTTCTCGTCCAAGCCCGTCGACGGGGCGGCGCTCCGGACCATCCCCGTGCGACTCGCCGGCCGCGACGTCGAGGTCCAGACCGCCGGCGGCGTCTTCAGTCCCGACCACGTCGACCTCGGCACCCGCGTGCTGCTCGACGAGGTTCCCGCGCCGCCGTCGACCGGTCAGCTGCTCGACCTCGGAACGGGCTGGGGCCCGATCGCGCTCACGCTCGGCCTCGAGTCGCCGGATGCGACGGTGTGGGCGGTGGACGTCAACGAGCGTGCGCTCGACCTCGTCCGCCGCAACGTCCGTCGCCTCGGGCTCTCGAACGTCAACGCGGCGATGGCCGAGGATGTTCCCGACGACCTGCGGTTCTCCGTGATCTGGTCGAACCCGCCCATCCGGATCGGCAAGGCCGAGCTCCACGCGCTGCTGCGTCGGTGGCTGCCCCGACTCGACGCCGGCGGCACGGCCTGGCTCGTCGTGCAGAAGAACCTCGGGTCCGATTCGCTCCAGCGCTGGCTGGGCCAGGAGTTCGGCACCGGGTGGACGGTCGAACGGGCCGCCACATCCAAGGGCTTCCGCGTCATCACGGTGACGCGCGAGGCCTGACGAGACGCCGCGACCTCCGTCCGAGCCGGACGATCGCGCGAAGCCCGCGCCGTCGGATCACGCCAGGGCGAGCACTCCGTCGAAGACGAGTTCCCCGGGACCGGAGAGCAGCACGTGCTCCCCATCGGGCCGGGACTCCATCCGCACGCCGAGTGCGCCGCCCGGAACCTGGACCACCCACGTGTCGGGAGCGTGCTCGCCGGCCCAGTACCGGACGGCGAGGGCGGCGGCCACCGCTCCGGTCCCGCAGGAGAGCGTCTCGCCGGACCCGCGCTCGTGCACGCGCATGCGGATGCGACCGCGCCCGTTCTCGACGAGCGGCTCGGCCGGCACGACGAACTCGACGTTCGCACCCGCCTGCGGCTGCGGCTCGAGGATCGGGAGATACGTCAGGTCGAGCCCGTCGAGCTCGTCGTCGTCGGCGAGTGCCACCACGACGTGCGGGTTGCCGACATCGATGCCGAGCCCGGGGCGCGCGACGGGCAGGTTCTTCGCGCGCACGAGCGGCTCGGTGCCGTCGAGCCGCCAGACACCCAGATCGGCCTCGAACCCGGCGCCGGTGACGCGAACGCGCCGAACGCCCGCACGCGTGCCGATCGCGATCCACTCATCGCCCGCGGCGGTGAGATGCCCCTGGTCGATGAGGTACCGCACGAAGACCCGGATGCCGTTCCCGCACATCTCCGACACGCTGCCGTCGGCGTTCCAGTAGTCCATGAACCACGTCGCCTGCGGGTCCTCTGCGAGCGCGCCGGCCCCGTCGGCCAGCCGGTCCGAGCGGACGGCGCGGATGACGCCGTCGCCGCCGACGCCGAAGCGGCGGTCGCACACGGCCGCGATCTGCGTGGGCGAGAGCTCGTGCTCGCCCTCGGGGTCGCTGAACAGCACGAAGTCGTTGCCCGTGCCCTGGCCCTTGGTGAAGCGCAGATCGAACGCCATCGCACCAGTCTAGGGAGCGCGGAACGCCTCAGACGACGCGCGCCTGCCGCTCGGACTCGGCCGCGACCGCGGCCGGGTCGCCGACGTCGATGACGGATGCCGCGTCGTACCGCTTGAACCAGCCGACCTGCCGCCGGGCGTAGGTCCGGGTCAGCGCCTGCGTCTCCGCGATCGCGTCCGCCTCGGTCATCCGCCCCTGCAGTTGCGCCAGCGCCTGCGCGTAGCCGATCGCCTTGCGCGCCGTCACGCCGTGCTCGAGACCGGCGGGGATGAGCGCACGCACCTCGTCGAGGAGCCCGTCCGTCCACATGCCCGCGGCGCGGGTGTCGAGCCGGGCGACGAGCTCGGCTCGGTCGGCCCGCAGGTGCACGATCCGGTGCGGCCGCCAGGGCACGGGTTCGTCCGGCAGCCGTGCGGCCTTCGGCTCCCCGGTGAGCTCGATGACCTCGAGGGCGCGGACGATCCGACGACCGTTCTGCGGGTCGACGCTCGCGGCCGTCTCGGGGTCGAGCTCGCGCAGCCGGCGGTGCATGAGGCCGGGTCCGACCTCCTCGAGCTCCGCCTCCAGTCGCGCGCGGATCGCGGCGTCCGTCCCCGGGAAGCGGAGGTCGTGGATGACGCTGGAGACGTAGAGGCCGGACCCGCCGGTGAGGAGCGCGACAGCGCCGCGCGCCGTGATCTCCTCGATCACGCGTCGAGCGTCGGCCTGGTAGGCGGCGACGGATGCCTCGTCGGTGACGTCGAGCACGTCGAGCAGGTGATGCGGCACGCCCTCTCGCTCGTCCTCGGAGAGCTTGGCGGTCCCGATGTCCATGCCCCGGTAGAGCTGCATGGCGTCGGCGTTCACGACCTCGGCGACGCCGCCCCGGGCGGTGATCGCGTGCGCGAGATCGAGCGCGAAGCGCGACTTGCCGGTGCCCGTGGCGCCGACGACCGCGATGAGCGTCACGTCAGCGCTGGCCGTCGGCGGGGTCGTAGATCGGCATGGTGCCGACGCCCGGGCTGGTGAGCGGCTCGCCGCCGACCCGCAGCGACGGCAGCCCGAGCGAGACGCGCGCCGCACCCGATGCCGTGGTGCCGGGCGCTGCGGACACGCCGCAGCTCTCGGCCTGCGCCCGGTCCCACGCATCGCCCGCACGCGTCCGCCGGGTGCGCAGCGGGGCGCCGTCGATGGAGTCGGCGAGGAGGTGGAACGGCGCGGCCTGGGTGATCTCGACCGAGACGACGTCGCCGGGTCGCGGGAGCTCGGAGCCCGCGGGTACCTCGAAGTGCACGAGCCGACTGTCTTCCGCGCGGCCACTGAGGCGGTGCGTCTCGGCGTCCTTCTTGCCCTCGCCAGTGGAGACGAGGACCTCGACGGCGGTGCCGACGAGCTTCTGGTTCTCCTCCCACGAGATGCGCTCCTGCAGGGCGATGAGTCGCTCGTAGCGATCCTGGACGACCTCCTTCGGCACCTGGTCCTCCATGGTCGCCGCGGGCGTGCCGGGTCGGATGGAGTACTGGAACGTGAACGCCGAGGCGAAGCGGGCGGCCTCGACGACGCGGAGCGTCTCCTGGAAGTCCGCTTCCGTCTCGCCGGGGAAGCCCACGATGATGTCGGTCGAGATCGCGGCGTTCGGGATCTTCGCGCGGACGCGGTCGAGGATCCCGAGGAACTTCTCGGACCGGTACGACCGGCGCATCGCCTTGAGGATCCGGTCGGAGCCCGACTGCAGCGGCATGTGCAGTTGCGGCATCACGTTCGGCGTCTCGGCCATCGCGTCGATCACGTCGTCGGTGAACGCGGCCGGGTGCGGGCTGGTGAAGCGGATGCGCTCGAGGCCCTCGATCCCGCCGGCGGCACGCAGGAGCTTGCCGAACGCCTGCCGGTCGCCGAACTCGACCCCGTAGGAGTTGACGTTCTGGCCGAGGAGGGTCACCTCGACGGCGCCGTCGTCGACGAGCGCCTGCACCTCGGCGAGGATGTCGCCGGGCCGGCGGTCCTTCTCCTTGCCACGGAGGGCGGGCACGATGCAGAACGTGCACGTGTTGTTGCAGCCGACGGAGATGGACACCCAGCCGGAGTGGGTGGAGTCGCGCTTCGTGGGCAGGGTCGAGGGGAACACCTCGAGCGCGTCGAGGATCTCGAGCTGCGCTTCCTCGTTGTGGCGCGCGCGCTCGAGCAGGCTCGGCAGCGAGCCCATGTTGTGCGTGCCGAACACGACGTCGACCCACGGGGCCTTCTCGAGGATGACGTTCTTGTCCTTCTGGGCGAGGCAGCCGCCGACGGCGATCTGCATGCCCGCGTGGCGGCGCTTCACGCCGGCGAGGTGGCCGAGGTTGCCGTAGAGCTTGTTGTCGGCGTTCTCGCGCACCGCGCACGTGTTGATGACGACGACGTCGGGTTCGGTGCCGTCGGCGGGCACGTACCCGGCCGCTTCCAGAGACCCGCTCAGCCGCTCGGAATCGTGCACGTTCATCTGGCACCCGAAGGTGCGGACCTCGTACGTGCGGGGCATGCCGGAATCGGCGGCGACGGGCTCCGCTGCCGCGGGCATCGCCTCGTGAATGGTGCTCATGATCGCACCAGTCTACGATCCGTCACTCGGCGTCGTCGCCGTCGAGCGCGGCCGGCACCGCACGCCGGACGAGCTCGCTGCCGTACCCCCGGCGCAGGAGGAATGCCGAGAGACGTCGCTCGGCGACCTGGCGATCGAGCCCGCTCAACTGGCGCGCTCGACGCTCGGCGATGATCAGCGCCTGCTCGAACTCGACCTCGGGGTCGAGGGAGTCGACCGCCTCGCGCGCGAGTTCGTCGTCGATGCCGCGGCGGCCGAGCTCGTGCAGGACCGCGCCGCTCCCCCGCCCGCGGCGCACCCCGTGGCTGTGCGCCAACTGCTCGGCGAGTCGACGGTCGTCGAGATAGCCCAGTCGTTCGTACCGCTCGATCCATTCCGCGACCTCGCCCTCGTCGAGGCCGTGCTCGACGAGGATCGCACGGACCTCGGCCACGGACAGCGACGATCGGCGAAGTCGCGATACGATCAGGCGATCGATGCGATCGTCGCGCTCCAGCCCGGTCTCTCGGGGCGTCTCGTCGGGACCACCGGCGATCGATGCCGCACGCCGACCAGCCCGGTCGCGGACGGCACCATCGCGGGTGACCCCATCGCGGGCGGCACCTTCGCGGAGGGCCCGGTCGTGGGTGCCACGATCACGGGTGGCACGATCGTGGGTGGCACCCTCGCGGGTGGCACCGTCGGACGCATCCGACCGTGCCACCCACGGCAGGTAGGTGACCGGCGCGAGTCGGTCGTTCCGCTGGTCGGTCATCGGACCCGCCGACTCAGGCGCCCTTGCGCTTCGCGGCGAGCGACTCGACGTTCGCCGGCGCTGCCGCCGGAGCACCGGCCGTCTGGCCGATGCCGAGCTTCGCGAGGATCTTCTTCTCGATGTCGGCGGCGATGTCGGGGTTCTGGATGAGGAAGTTGCGAGCGTTCTCCTTGCCCTGGCCGAGCTGGTCACCGTCGTACGTGTACCACGCACCGGACTTCTTCACGATGCCCTGGTCGACGCCGTAGTCGATGAGGCTCCCCTCGCGCGAGATGCCCACTCCGTAGAGGATGTCGAACTCCGCCTGCTTGAAGGGCGGAGCCATCTTGTTCTTCACGACCTTCACGCGCGTGCGGTTGCCGACTGCGTCGGACCCGTCCTTCAGGGTCTCGATGCGACGGATGTCGAGGCGCACCGACGCGTAGAACTTCAGCGCCTTGCCGCCCGCGGTGGTCTCGGGGCTGCCGAAGAACACGCCGATCTTCTCGCGGAGCTGGTTGATGAAGATCGCCGTCGTCTTGGTCTGGTTGAGTCCACCGGTGAGCTTGCGCAGGGCCTGCGACATGAGTCGCGCCTGCAGGCCCACGTGCGAGTCGCCCATCTCGCCCTCGATCTCCGCGCGCGGCACGAGCGCCGCGACGGAGTCGATGACGACGAGGTCGATCGATCCGGAGCGGATCAGCATGTCGGCGATCTCGAGCGCCTGCTCACCCGTGTCGGGCTGCGAGACGAGCAGCGAGTCGATGTCGACGCCGAGCTTCTTCGCGTAGTCGGGGTCGAGCGCGTGCTCGGCGTCGATGAACGCCGCGATGCCGCCCGCACGCTGCACGTTCGCGATGGCGTGGAGCGTCAGGGTCGTCTTCCCCGAGGACTCCGGCCCGTAGATCTCGATGATGCGACCCCGGGGCAGGCCGCCGACGCCGAGCGCCACGTCGAGTGCGATGGAACCGGTGGGGATGATCTCGACCGGCGCGCGCTCCTCACTGCCGAGGCGCATCACCGAGCCCTTGCCGAACTGGCGGTCGATCTGGGCGAGTGCGGTCTCGAGGGCCTTCTCGCGGTCTGCGGGTGATGGCATCGGTGCTCCTTCGTGGTGGTGACGGCTGCCTCTAGGCTGTCGTTCCGCGTGCCAGGCCGTGACCCGGCACGTCTCGCGACAAGGCGGTTGCGGTGTGTTCCGACGCCTCCGACCGTACGGCCGGCCACCGACATCCGTCGCCCGGAAGCGGCGGTTGTGGATGGACGCGTCATCCCTCCTGCTGTTGAGGAGCCTAACGCAGCACCCGAACGGATGTTCGATGCGCCGGTCGGCGTGTCGAACGCGTCTTCGGGCGCACCGGGCTAGTGGATCGGCCGGTCCCCCGGGGCCGGTCGCCCCACTCCGTGGCGACGCTCCTCCGGGACATCCGTCGCCGCACACAGCGCGAACCAGACGTCGCGCGGCGCCAGACCCGCCGCGAGCGCCTCGCGAGCCGTGCGGTTGCCGAGCTCCACGAGCACGAGGTCGTTCACCACGACGTCCCCGTAGCCCGGGCCGAACTCCGCCTCGACCGCGAGCGCGAACTCACTGCGTTTCACCGATGACCTCCGGACGTGCGAACGGCCGGTCACCAGGACCGGCCGTTCGAGTGGATCTGTGGATCAGCGGACCATCATGTCCGCGTCGAACTCCGCCACCAGCTCGTCTGGGAGGCTGTCGGGCACCGACGGGGCGTTGAGCCCCTCGAGCACCGCGATGCGGTCGCCGACCTCGTGCATGATCACGGAGATGGGGGTGTCGAGCGCGTCCGCGACTGACGCGAGGATCTCGCTCGAGGCCTCCTTCTGGCCGCGCTCCACCTCGCTGAGGTAGCCGAGCGCGACGCTCGCCTTGCTGGCGACCTGGCGGAGGGTCCGGCCCTTCTGCAGGCGGAAGTCCCTCAGCACGTCGCCGATCTCCTGTCGAACCAGAACCATCGGAACCTCCCTCGTCTCACCATGCGAACCCGACCGGGGCCGGTACGGGGAGGTCAGTCTAGCGCCTCGTCCCGTTCACCGAGCCTACCCGTGGTCACTGGTGTTTTGCTCTGAACCCGACAGCTGTAACAGGGTCGTCACACGACGTATTCCCGCACCGCGGGGTCAGCGAGAGACGGATGCCGCGTCCAGCGCGTCGAGCTCCACGAGCGCTTCCACGAGCGCACGCGCCACCGCGGCCCGGCGCACCGAAGCGCGGTCGCCCTCCACCCGGAGCTCCACGGCGCGCGCTCCCCGCGCCGACGAGACGCCCACGTAGACCAGGCCAGGCGGGTGTCCGCCCTGCGGGTCGGGTCCCGCGACGCCCGTCGTGGCGAGCCCCAGGTCGGCGGGGCGACCGCCGACGGCGCAGAGTGCCCGGATGCGGGCGGCGAGCTGCTCGGCGACCTCGGGATCCACCGGGCCCCGCTCCTCGAGGAGCCGTTCGTCGACGCCGACGAGTGCGCGCTTCAGCTCGGTGGCGTACGCCACGACGCCGCCGAGCAGCACGTTCGACGCACCGGGGACGTCGACGATCGTCGCCGAGAGGAGGCCGCCCGTCAGCGATTCGGCGCACGCGACCGTGCGGCCGGCTGCCCGCATCCGCGCCACGAGACGCTCGGCGTCGGTCTGCCCCGCGCCGGGCGCGGGCAGATCCGTCCGCTCACCGGTCACCGGGATTCGGCCCGGTGCTCGCGCGCGAGGCGGATCGCGTCACGCACGTACAGCAGGCCCGACCAGACCGTGAGGACGAGCGCGACCGCCATCGCCGCCCAGTTGACCCACAGGATCCAGTCGCCGACGATCGTCCAGAGCGGAGTGAGGAAGAGGGAGATGGCGATCGCCTGCGAGAACGTCTTCGCCTTGCCGCCCGAGGAGGCCGGCACGACCGTGCCGCGGCGCAGTTCGACGAGACGCCACACCGTGATGCCGACCTCGCGCACGACGATCAGGATGGTCACCCACCACCACAGCTCGCCGAGGATCGACAGGCACACGAGCGCGCCGCTCGTGAGCAGTTTGTCGGCGATCGGGTCGAGGATCTTGCCGAGGTCGGTGACGAGTCCGCGCGAGCGCGCGAGGTGCCCATCGACCCAGTCGGTCGAGATCGCCACGATGAAGAGCGCCGCCGCCCACCACCGCATGGGACCGTCGGCGCCCCCGTCGGCGAGGAGCAGCCAGAAGAAGATCGGCGCCATGACGATGCGGACGATCGTGATCGCGTTCGGGAGGTTCCAGTTCGAGCTGCGATCACGGCTGACGGCATCGGTCATGGCCTCAGCCTAGCCGCCGGTCAGTCGCGCCCGGTGAGGCCCCAGGCGTCCTCGTCGCCGTCGGCCTCGACCTCTTCGAGGTCCTCGGGGATGCGGCCGACGGGGTCGTCGTAGCGGTCGTCGGCGTCGACGGGCGACGCGGCCGCGGCAGGCGCGATGGGTGCGGTCACGGTCGCAGCGCCCGCAGGTGCGGCGGATGCCGCAGGCCCGGCCGGTGCGGCCGGCTCCTCGCCGCGCAGCTTCGCCAGCACGCCCGGCAACTGCTCGGGCGTCACGAGGACGTCGCGCGCCTTGGAACCCTCGGACGGGCCGACGATCTCGCGCGACTCCAGCAGGTCCATGAGGCGGCCGGCCTTGGCGAATCCCACCCGCAGCTTGCGCTGCAGCATCGACGTCGAGCCGAACTGGGTCGAGACCACGAGCTCGGCCGCCGCGAGCAGCAGCTCGAGGTCGTCGCCGATGTCGGAGTCGATCTCCTTCTTCTCGACGGCCGCCTCGACGTCCTTGCGGTACTCGGGTCGCGCCTGCCGCGTCACGTGCTTCACGACCCGGTCGATCTCGGTCTCCGTGACCCACGCGCCCTGCACGCGGATCGGCTTCGACGCACCCATCGGGAGGAAGAGGGCGTCGCCCTGGCCGATGAGCTTGTCGGCGCCCGGCTGGTCGAGGATGACCCGCGAGTCCGTGACGCTCGTCACCGCGAACGCGAGTCGTGACGGCACGTTCGCCTTGATGAGACCCGTGACGACGTCGACCGACGGCCGCTGCGTGGCCAGCACGAGGTGGATGCCCGAAGCGCGGGCGAGCTGCGTGATGCGAACGATCGAGTCCTCGACGTCGCGCGGGGCGACCATCATGAGGTCGGCGAGCTCGTCGACCACGACGAGCAGGTACGGGTACGGCTTGAGCTTGCGCTCGCTGCCCGCGGGCAGCTTGATCTCGTCGTTGATCACGGCGGCATTGAAGTCGTCGATGTGGCGGAACCCGAACGACGCGAGGTCGTCGTACCGCATGTCCATCTCCTTCACGACCCACTGCAGCGCCTCGGCCGCCTTCTTGGGGTTCGTGATGATCGGCGTGATGAGGTGCGGCACGCCCGCGTACGGCGCGAGCTCGACGCGCTTCGGGTCGATGAGCACCATCCTCACCTCGGACGGCTTCGCGCGCATGAGCAGGCTCGTGATCATCGAGTTCACGAAGCTCGACTTGCCCGAGCCCGTCGAGCCCGCCACGAGCAGGTGCGGCATCTTCGCGAGGTTCGCGACGACGTAGCCGCCGCCGACGTCCTTGCCGACGCCGATCGTCATCGGGTGCTTGGCGTTCACCGCCGCGCCGGAGCGGAGCACGTCGCCCAGGGTGACCGTCTCGCGGTCGGCGTTCGGGATCTCGACGCCGATCGCCGACTTGCCGGGGATCGGCGAGAGGATGCGCACCTCGTTCGACGCGACCGCGTACGAGAGGTTCTTCGACAGCGCCGTCACGCGCTCGACCTTGACGCCCGGTCCGAGCTCGATCTCGTACTGCGTCACCGTCGGCCCGCGCGAGAATCCGGTCACCTTCGCGTCGACGCCGAACTGCTCGAGCACGCCGGTGATCTGGCGCACGACCTCGTCGTTCACCGCCGAGCGGGTCTTCGCGGGCGCACCAGCCGCAAGGGTCGAGGAGGACGGCAGGTGATACGGCCGGTCGGGCTGGTCGTCGGCCGGCTCGTCGGCGGATGCCGCGGGCGCGGCCGTCGCCGGAGCACCGGCAGCCGCGGCACCGGGCACGAGCCCGCCCGGCGCACCGGCGGGGGCGAGCACCTCGGTGGCCCCCGCGTCGTCGCCCCGGAGGCCGGTGCCGGCCCCCGCAACCTCGCCCGTGAACCGCTGCAGCGCGGACTCCGCTCGCTCGAGGTCGTCGATGACGCCCGCACCGTACGGATCCGCCGGGCGCACTCCCTCGAGCGGAGTGTCGAAGCTTCCGGCCGCCGACCCCTCGCCGAAGACCTCGGTGAGGCCGTCGGCACCCGCGTCGGCGAACTCCGGATCCTCCTCGCGATTGGACGCGTTGCGACGCCACCAGGGCAGCATGCCGCCGGCGGGTGCCTCGTCGCCGTCGACGCCGTCGAGCTCGACCTGGTCGGAGCGGGCGGCCTTCGAGCGGCGCTTCGGTTTCGCCTCGGCCGCGGCGCTGCTCGCTGCCGCGTCATCCGCCTCGCCGTCGAGCGCACCGAACAGCCAGGCGTACAGCTCGCGGAAGCGCTGCGGAATCCGGTTCGGCGGCGTCTTCGTCAGGATGAGGAGCGAGAGCACCACGAGCAGCGCGAGCACGATGCCGGCACCGACCTCGGTGATGAGGAGGATCAGGGGTTCGGCGAGCATCCAGCCGAGGATGCCGCCCGCGCCGGCCAGCACGGGCATGCCCTCGCTCGGCGAGGGCTGGCCGCCGAACAGGTGGCAGAGGCCCGAGACGGTGATGAGCAGCATCCCGAGGCCGATGCCGATGCGCGTGTTGTCGTGCACCGAGCTGGGATGGCGGAAGAGCCACACGGCGAACATCAGCATCACGACCGGTAGCGCGAACGCCACGCGGCCGAACAGCCCGCCGAACGTGTACGCGTCGAGCGCCTGGGCGACGGGATCGTTGATGAAGAACCACTCGACGATCGCACCCGAGACGGCGAGCAGCACCAGGAAGAAGGGCAGGCCGTCGCGGCGCTCCTCCTTCGCGAGGGTCTCGGGTCCGAGTGCGCGCGCGGCACCGCCGGTCAGGTGTGCGAGCCCCATCCAGGCGCGCACCACGACCCCGGGTCCGTCGGACTTCTGGGGTGCGTTGCGCGCCGCGCGCGTCGACGTGCGCTTCGCCGGCAGCTTCTTCGTGGGGGCCGTGCGCGTCGACGAGCCGCGCCCGGACGCGCCGGAGGCGCGACCGTTCGACCTGGTGCTCGTAGCCATGCGCCCAACGTTACGGCCCGCCGCCGACGCGGCCCGGCAGGCCGATCGAGTGTCGGCGCAGTCGGTGCGGCGCACGCGACGCCGCCGGTCGCTGACACGAGGTCAACGCAGCAGTCGCACCATGGTGTCGCGCCCCTCGGCCGACGCGATCACCGAGAAGCCCTCAGACCGATACAGGTCGTATGCGAAGTTGCCGTGCTCGACCGAGAGCGCGAGCCGCGCGTACCCGCCCGCGCGGGCATCCTCCGTGAGCGCCCGCAGCAGCGCACGCCCGAGACCCTGAGCTCGCCACAGCGGCCTGACCCCGATGATGAGCTCGGGGACCCCGGTCGCCACGAACCCCATCGCGGGGCGGTCGGCGCCGAACAGGCGGTACCAGGCGGCCCCCACCGGGCGTCCCTCCGGGTCGACGGCGACGACACCGCGATCGGCGGGGCGCTGCCAGCCCGAGATGTAGGCGGCGTGCGTGGCGTCGGCGAGGACGACCGGACGCGGGCGCGCGGCATCCGCTCGCCAGTTCGCCGCCTCGACGACCATGTCGGCGAGGAAGCCGCCGTCCGCAGGAAGCGCGGACCTGATGGTGAAGGCCGCCATGGACGGAGGGTACGCGGCGCCTGTTACGGAGGTGTTTCGAGGCGACGGATGCCGCGGCATCCGTCGCCTCGCCTGCGGATCGTCGCCTACGCCTCGATGACGAGCGGCACGAGCATCGGGCGGCGGCGCAGGCGCCGGTTCACCCAGCTGCCCACCGTCCGGCGCACCGTCTGCTGCAGCGCGTGCGGGTCGCGCACGCCGTGATGCGCGGCATCCGCGAGCGCCGCCACGATCTTCGGCTTCACGTCCTCGAACACGGCGTCGTCCTCGGCGAACCCTCGCGCGTGGATCTCGGGGCCGACGATGACCCGGCCGGTCGTGGCATCCACCACGACGATGACCGAGATGAAGCCCTCCTCGCCGAGGATCCGGCGGTCCTTCAGGTCGGCATCGGTGATCTCGCCGACCGTCGAGCCGTCGACGTAGACGAAGCCCAGGTCCAGCTGGCCGGCGAGGGTCACCCCGCCGTCGCGCAGGTCGAGCACGGTGCCGTTCTCGGCGATGAACGTGCGATCGGCCGGGATGCCCGTGTCCTGTGCGAGGCGCGCATTCGCGACGAGGTGGCGGTACTCGCCGTGCACCGGCAGCACGTTCCGCGGCTGCAGGATGTTGTAGCAGTAGAGCAGCTCGCCCGCGGCCGCGTGACCCGAGACGTGGACCTTCGCGTTGCCCTTGTGCACGACGTTCGCGCCCAGCTTCGTGAGACCGTCGATCACGCGGTACACCGCGTTCTCATTGCCCGGGATGAGGCTCGAGGCGAGGATCACCGTGTCGCCCTCGCCGATCTCGATCTGGTGGTCGCGGTTCGCCATCCGGCTGAGGACCGCCATCGGCTCGCCCTGCGAGCCCGTCGACATGTACACGATCTTGTCGTCGGGGATGTCGCCGGCCTTCTTGAAGTCGACGAGCACGCCCTCGGGGACGTCGAGGTAGCCGAGGTCGGCGGCGATGGTCATGTTGCGCACCATGCTCCGGCCGAGGAGCGCCACGCGACGGCCGTTCTGGTGCGCGGCGTGCAGCACCTGCTGCACGCGGTGCACGTGGCTCGAGAAGCTCGCGACGATGACCCGCCGCGGCGAGCGCGCGATGACCTCGTCGAGCACTGGCCCGATCGCCCGTTCGAGCGGCGTGAAGCCGGGCACGTCGGCGTTCGTCGAATCGACGAGGAACAGGTCGACGCCCTCCTGGCCGAGCCGGGCGAACTCGCGGAGGTCGGTGAGGCGGCCGTCCAGCGGCAGCTGGTCCATCTTGAAGTCGCCCGTCGCGAGGACCCTTCCGGCATCGGTGCGGATGGCGACCGCGAGCGCGTCGGGGATCGAGTGGTTCACCGCGACGAACTCGAGCTCGAACGGCCCGAGCTTCTCCGTCTGGCCCTCCTTGACCGTGAGGCTGTAGGGCGCGATGCGGTGCTCCTTGAGCTTCGCCTCGACGAGCGCGAGCGTCAACTGCGAGCCGACGAGCGGGATGTCGGCGCGCAGCTTCAGCAGGTAGGGCACGGCGCCGATGTGGTCCTCGTGCCCATGGGTGAGCACGACCGCCACGACGTCGTCGAGCCGCTCCCGGAGGAAGCCGAAGTCGGGCAGGATGAGGTCGACGCCCGGCTGGTGCTCCTCAGGGAAGAGGACGCCGCAGTCGACGATCAGCAGCTTGCCGTCGATCTCGAAGAGCGTCATGTTGCGGCCGACCTCGCCGAGGCCGCCCACGGGGATGACGCGGAGCGTCCCCGGTTCGAGCGGTGCGGGGTCGATGATCTCGTCGGGCATGTGCCCTCCTCACGTTGCGGTGTTCACTTCGGTGCGACCCTCGTGGTCGCGGATGTCTCGGTGCGGTCCGCCCGGTCGGATGCCCCGTGGTGCCCGGCGTGCTCCGGCAGGTCGCGGCATCCGTCGCTCGTCAGCGCGTCGTGCCGGCCACCTTGGGCAGCGCGCCGCCGGCGGCGGCGTTGCGGTCGGGACGGAAGTTGCGGAAGTCGACGCCGGGGATGCCCTGCACGAGGTCGATCTCGTCCTCGATGAGTGCGGCCTCCCACTCCTCCGGCCCGACGAGCGGCAGGCGCACGCGCGGACTGCCGATGCGGCCGAGGCCGTGCAGGATGTACTTGGCCGCGACCGTGCCCGGCACGTGCGTCATGACGGCCCGCACGAGCGGCTCGAGGCGCTGGTGCTCTGCCGTCGCGGCATTCAGATCGCCACGGTTCACGGCGTCGACGATGGTGCGGTACGGGGCGGGCGCGATGTTCGCCGTGACGCCGATGAGGCCGGTCGCCCCGATCGCCAGGTGCGGCAGGACGTTGGCGTCGTCGCCCGAGAAGTACATGAGATCGGTCTGGTTCAGCACCCGGCTGACCTCGCTGAAGTCGCCCTTGGCATCCTTGATGGCGAGGATGTTCGGGTGCTTCGCGAGCCGGAGGATCGTCTCGTACGTGATCGGCACCCCGGTGCGGCCCGGGATGTCGTAGAGGATGACCGGCAGGTCGGTGGCATCGGCGACCAGCCGGAAGTGCGTGAGGATGCCCGCCTGGGTCGGCTTGTTGTAGTACGGCGTCACGATCATGATGCCGTCGGCGCCGGCCTGCTCGCTGTGCTTGTAGAGCTCGATGGCGTGCGCGGTCTCGTTCGAGCCGCCGCCCGTGATGATCTTGGCCCGGCCGGCCGCGACGTCCTTGCCCACCTCGACGAGGCGGATCTTCTCGGGGTCCGTGAGCGTCGAGGTCTCGCCCGTGGTGCCGGTGACGACGATGCCGTCGGCGCCCGCGGTGATGACGTCGTCGATGTGCTTCTCCACCGCCGGCCAATCGACCTCGCCGTCCGCCGTCATCGGCGTGACGAGCGCGACGAGCACCTGACCGAAGGGATTGACTGCACTCACGCCCTACAGGCTATCGGCTCGGGCCGCGCCGGGCCGACCTGTGACTGCCTCGTCGGCGCAGCGCGCGGCGCGTCGTCCGTTGCTCGAGTCTGCGGATATACGATCGGGCGCGCCGAGCCGCGTGGGAATCCACCGCCGAGTGGGATCGTATATCCGCCGTCCTGAGCGCGCGTCGTTCGTGCTCGCGTCATCGACTCGACCTGGGCTTCAGGCCGAGCGCTGGCGCTCCGCCCACGGATCGAGATGCATGCCCGAGCGCACCTTCGCGAGGATCGCGTCCTCGACGAGGCGCCACTCGTGCACGACGAGGTCGTAGTCGAAGCGGATGGTGTCGAACCCGTGCATCGCCGCCACTGCGTCCCTGACGCGATCCTTGTGCCGATCCCGCGCGTCCTCGTGCCCGTTCCGCCCGTCCACCTCGACGATCAGTCGGTCCCCGACGACGAAGTCGACGCGGCCGACGCCGGGCACGTCCACCTGCGTGCGAAGCTCGAGTCCCAGCCGGCGCAGTCGCAACCGCAGCAACGACTCCAGCCCGGATCCTGCATCGCTTCGAGCGATATCCACCAACCAGCGCGCCGATTCCGTGATGCGCCCGCGGAGCTCATCGTGCTGAATCGGAGTCAGTACTCGAGTGTGGAGCGCCGACTCCAGTGTCGCGAAGAACGCATCGTCGCCGTGACATGCACGGATCTGCAGCAGGGCGTCGACGAGGGGCACTCGTGTGCGCGACGGCGTCAGCTCATTCCAATGCTGCACGCATGAGCAGCCGTCGTGCGGATGCGGATGTCCGTGGGCCGGCAGCGACACGTGAACGAGCTCGTCGAGCGGCAGCACCCAGAGGCCGTGCAGCCGCGCCACCGATACGCATCCGAGAACACCGCCGTGGCGCAGCGCGATCGTCGTCGGCCAGGGCAGGCCGGGCGCGGCGTACACGCCGTGTCGGACGCGGACGACCGCGCCGGCAGCAACGGCACGCTGCACGGCGCGGCCGTCGACGCCGTGGGCGGCGAACTCGGCACGGCGCGCCACCGACCCGAGCTCGTCACACAGTTCAGCCACTCGATCGGGAGTCCACATACGCGCCATGTTCGGCTCTCGGGCCGGAGCCGGCGGGGCTCGGTAGTCGAGCTGGGCGAATCGCCGTGAGACATCCGCTCGGGGAGGACGACTCCCGTGCTCAGTTCGGCGGATATACGATCCGGCGCGCCGAAGCGAACGAGGAATCGGCGGGGCTTCGGATCGTATATCCGCCGGCTTGGACGGCGGGCGGGCGGGCGCGGGCGCGGGCCGGGGGCAGGGCGCGAGTCCGGGTCAGCGCTCGAGGGTGAGGAAGCGGTGGCGGATGCCGGAGCGCGAGTCGTGCCATCCGTGGGCGGGGTCGGCCAGGACGACCCGCCAGCCGGCGCGGTCGGGCGCGAACGTGTCGCCGTCGACCTGGAGATCGAGCTCGGTCACGACGAGCCGGTCGGCGAGGTCGATCGTGCGCGCGAAGAGCTCGGCACCGCCGATCACCCAGATGCGGTCGTCGGCGTCGGATGCCGCGAGCGCGAGCGCCTCGTCGACGGATGCGGCGCGCACCGCGCCGTCGGCGCGCCACTCGGCCTTCCGGGTCACGACGATGTTCGCCCGACCAGGGAGCGGCCGGAAGCGCTCCGGCAGCGAGTCCCAGGTGCGCCGGCCCATCACGACCGGGGCGCCGTGCGTCGTCCGCTTGAAGTGGGCGAGGTCCTCGGGCACGTGCCACGGCATGCCGCCGGCGGCGCCGATCACTCCCCCGCGCGCCTCGGCCCAGATCAGGCCGATCCGTGGAGTCGCGTCATCGAATGCGTCGCTCATACCGCGACGGCCGCGCGGATCGCGGGGTGGTGCTCGTAGCCGACGACCTCGAAGTCCTCGTACCGGTAGTCGTCGATCGAGTCGGGGCGGCGCGCGATGCGGAGGGTCGGGTACGCGAACGGCTCGCGGGTGAGCTGCTCCGTGACCTGCTCGACGTGGTTGTCGTAGATGTGGCAGTCGCCGCCCGTCCAGACGAAGTCGCCGACCTCGAGGCCGGTCTGCTGGGCGATCATGTGCGTGAGCAGGGCGTAGGAGGCGATGTTGAACGGTACGCCGAGGAAGAGGTCGGCACTGCGCTGGTAGAGCTGGCACGACAGCCGGCCGTCGGCGACGTGGAACTGGAACAGCGCGTGGCACGGCGCGAGCGCCATGTCGGGGATGTCGGCCGGGTTCCACGCCGAGACGATGTGCCGGCGCGAGTCGGGGTTCGTGCGGATCTGCTCGATCACCTGGGCGATCTGGTCGACCTGTTCGCCCGACGGCGTCGGCCAGCTGCGCCACTGGACTCCGTAGACGGGGCCGAGCTCGCCCGAGGCATCCGCCCACTCGTCCCAGATGGTGACGCCGTGCTCCTGCAGCCACCGCACGTTCGACTCGCCGCGGAGGAACCACAGCAATTCGTATGCGATCGACTTGAAGTGCACCCGCTTGGTGGTGACGAGCGGGAAGCCCTTCGAGAGGTCGAACCGGATCTGCCGGCCGAACACGCTCCGCGTACCGGTGCCGGTGCGGTCGGACTTCGGCGTGCCGTGCTCGAGCACGTCTCGGAGCAGGTCTTCGTACGGGGTGGGGATCGCGCTGGCCACGGCGTCAAGGCTACGCCGGTCGGCCGACACCGCCGGCATGACAGGCGGGCGGATGTCGCGGCGGCTCCAGGCGCGTCACCCGGCGTCACACGGCGTGACCGGGCCGGCACCCCGACGTAGCCTGCGGGACATGGACCTCGAGCCCGCCCTCGTCGTCGGCCTCGGGCTGCCCGCGGTCGCGCTCGTGGTCGGGCTCGCCTGGCGGGCGCGCGACGGGCGGGTGCGGCATCTCGATCGGTCGGTCGTCGTCCCCGATGCCGCGGCATCCGCGCTCCAGCCGCGGACACCCTCGCCGACCCCGGAGGCCGAACGGCTCGGCCTCGGGGCCGACGTGGTCGGCACGGGGGCGACCATCGTGCAGTTCTCGACCGAGTTCTGCAGTCGCTGCCCGGGCACGGCGCGCGCGCTCGTCGGGCTGGCCGCCGAGTACGACGGCGTCCGGCACGTCGACGTCGACCTCACCCACCGCCCCGACCTCGCCCAGGCGTTCCGCGTCACCCAGACGCCGACCGTGCTCGTCCTCGGCGCCGACGGACGCGCGACGGCGCGCGTGACCGGCGTGCCCCGCCTCGAGGAGCTCCGCGACGAGCTCGACGCCACCACCGGGAGGTCCCGTGTCAGCCACCACGCCTGAGTCCGGCGCCACGACGCCCGTCCGCCCCGGCATCGACCCGCGCGGTCCCCGATTCTCGGCGGCGATCACGTCCGTCCTGCTGCTCGCCGTCGTGGTGCTCGCCGTCGGCGGCCTCGACGCGGCCGCGCTCGCGCTGCTCGCCCTGCTCGCGGCGCTCTTCGCGTGGGGCGCGATCGCCGGCGTCGCGCGACATCCGTTCGGCCTGCTGTTCCGGTGGCTCGTCCACCCGAGGCTCGCGTCGCCCGTCGAACTCGAGGACCCGCGACCGCCGACCTTCGCCCAGCTCGTCGGGCTGATCGTCACGGGGACGGGGGTGGTCCTGGGGCTGCTCGGCATCGCGGCTGCCGTGCCCGTCGCCGCAGCGGCGGCGTTCCTCGCGGCCTTCCTGAACGCGGCCTTCGGGTACTGCCTCGGATGTCGGATCTACCTGCTCCTCGTCCGGGCCCGCGTCATCCGGACCGCGTGACACCCTGCGGTGACGCGCACGTCCAGCGACTGCCGGATGGGGCCTCCGCTCGATAGGCTGGGAGCCCGTCTCGAGGAGGAGGACCCATTGGCACTGACGAGCGAATCGACCACGGTCTGGACCGGCAGCCTCTTCGAGGGATCGGGGACCACCCGCCTCGACTCGTCGAAGGTCGCCGAGTTCCCGGTCAACTGGAAGGCGCGCGCCGAGGGCGAGGCCGGAACCACGAACCCCGAGGAGCTGCTCGGAGCCGCGCACTCCGCGTGCTTCTCGATGGCGCTCTCGAACATCCTCACCCAGGCCGGTCACACGCCCGAGAGCATCCAGACCACCGCGGCGGTGACCTTCCAGCCCGGTGAGGGCGTGACCGGGAGCCACCTCCTCGTGAGTGCGCGCGTGCCGGGCATCAGCGAGGCGGAGTTCGAGGCCTTCGCCGACGACGCGAAGGTCAACTGCCCCATCTCCCAGGCACTGACCGGCGTCCCGATCACGATCGAGGCGGAGCTCGCGTAGCGGTGCGGGTCCTCGTCGCCGGCGCTTCCGGCTTCATCGGCACGTCCGTCCGCGATCACCTCGTGGCCGACGGACACGAGGTCGTGCGACTGGTTCGTCGACGCGCCCAGTCCGCCGACGAGGTCAGCTGGTCGCCGTCGTCGGGCATCATCGACTTCACGGTGATGGACCGGGTCGATGCCGTCCTGAACCTCTCCGGCGCCTCGCTCGCCCGCCTCCCGTGGACGCGGCGGTACCGCGACGAGATCCTCGAGTCGCGCATCGCCGCCACGCGCACGCTCGCGGACGCGATGCGCAAGGCGCGCACACCGCCCGCCACCTTCCTCAGCGCCTCCGCCGTCGGCTACTACGGCGACCGGCCGGGCGAACTGCTCACCGAGCACTCCGCGGCCGGCACGGGGTTCCTCGCCGAGGTGGTCGCCCGCTGGGAGGCGGCGGCACAGCTCGCCCCGCACGAGACCCGGACGGTGGTGTTCCGCACCGGCATCGTGGTCGGCCGCGGCGGCGCGATGCAGCGCATCCGGGCGCTCACGACGCTCGGCGTGTCCGGGCGTCTCGGCACGGGCGGCCAGCACTGGCCGTGGATCGCCATCGACGACGAGGTCGACGCGATCGTGCACCTGCTCGACTCGCACCTGTCGGGGCCGGTCAACCTCGTCGGGCCGACGCCCGCGACCGCCGACCGCGTGATGGCCGCGCTCGCCGAGCGCATGCACCGTCCCTATGCGATCCCCGTGCCGGAGAAGCTCCTGGAGGCCGCGCTCGGCAAGGCTGCCGACGACCTGCTGCTGTCGAGCCAGAAGGTGCGGCCGCAGCGCCTCATCGACGACGGGTACCGGTTCCGGCACCCGAGCATCGAATCGGCGATCGACGCGATGCTCAATCCCGAGCCCGCTCCAACTCGATAGCGCGGCGCACCGCGCGGCGGGCCCGGCGCCGATCGCCTGCGGCGTCGTACGCGAGGCCGAGCCGCAGCCACGCCCGCCACGAGTCGGGCTCGGACTCGACCGCGGCGCGGAAGCCGGGGAACGCGGCATCCGCCGCGGCGCGCTCGGGGCGCCCGCTCGGCCGGACCGGGATCCCCAGGTCGAGCGCCCCCTCGGATTCGAGCCGCCGGACGAGTCGCTGCGAGCGGATCCCGAAGGCGAGCTCACGCCAGATCGCCCAGGCGGCCACGATCGGCAGCACGATGAGCGCCACGCCCATCGCGACGGCCACGGGCTCGCCCGTGGCGACGAACTGCACCGCGCGCCATCCCACGAGCGCGACGTAGACCGACAGCAGCACCGCCATGACGACGGCGCCGACCTTCGCACCGCTCATCGGCCGTCGGGGAGTTCGAGCCCGAGCAGCGCATCGAGCCCGACGGTGACGCCGTCGGCCGACGCCGCGCGGCGCAGGGCGAGCAGGATTCCGGCCTCGTAGGCCGTCGGCGCGATCGTCGAGTGGGTGATCTGGAGGCTCTCGCCCGGGGCCCCGAGCATGACGCGCTGGTCGGCGAGGATGCCGTCCATCCGCAGGCTGTGGATCGGGACGCCGGACACGAGCTGTCCGCGGGCGCGCTGGTCGGCGTGCGGTGCCGACACGGGGCCGAGTTCGCCGCGCGCCGCGGCGATGAGCTCGGCGGTCCGCACCGCGGTGCCGGACGGGGAGTCGACCTTGCCCGCGTGGTGCGCCTCGACGATCTCGATCGAGTCGAAGTGGCGCGCCGCGAACGCCGCGAACGCCGAGCCGAGCACGCTGCCGACCGAGAAGTTCGGCACGAAGATCACGCCCGCGCCCGACCCGGCGTCGGCCTCTCGGAGGCGCGTCTCGACCTCGGCGATGCGCTCGCGCGACCAGCCGGACGTGCCGACGACGACCGCGGCTCCGGCCGCGATCGCGGCGTCGACGATGGCCGCGCTCGCGGCGGGATGCGTCACGTCGAGGACGACGTCGGCCCCGGCGAGTTCGTCGAGGCTCGAGGACGAGTCGAGCCCGGCGTGGAGTTCGAGGTCGTCGGCCTCGTCGATCAATCGGGTCGCGAGGCGGCCCATCTTCCCCGTCGCGCCCGCGACCGCCACCGTGATCGTCACGACGTTCACCCTAGCAACCGGCGGCTGCGAGCCCTGCCGCGCGGATGCCGCGCACCCGCGCCGTAGGCTTGGCGCATGCTCCGCTTCCGCGACGCCGCCGTGACCGACCCCGACGCGAACCGGATGATCGGCGAGTACTTCGCCGAGCGCGCCGCGGGCTTCCCTCCCGAGCAGGGACGGTACCGGCCGACCTGGCCGGATGCCGCGCAGTTCACCCCGCCGTCGGGGGTCTTCGTCGTCGTCGAGGACGAGTCGGGCGAGGCGGTCGGATGCGGCGGGGTGCGCCGGATCCCTCCGGCCGACGATGGGCGCGTGCGCTACGAGGTGAAGCATCTCTGGCTCGCGCCCGCGGCCCGCGGGCGGGGCGGCGGGCGAGCGCTGCTGCAGGAGCTCGAGCGGCGCGCGGTCGCGTTCGGCGCAGAGGAGCTCGTGCTCGACACCAACGCGAGCCTGTCCGCAGCCGGTGGACTCTACGCCGCCTCCGGCTACGTCGCCATCGAGCCGTACAACGACAACCCGAACGCGACGAACTGGTACGGCAAGCGGGTCGAGCCGGCCGCGGGCGGTGCGAGCGCCTAGAACGCGAACGGTTCGGGCAGGCCGGTCCGCATCTCGGGCGGCAGGTGCGCGAGGTCGTTGTGCACGACGAGGTTCCACGGGCGACCCGGTGCGCGCTGCGTGAGCACCGTGAGTCCGCAATTGGCCTGGTTGATGGTGGCCCAGCGCCACTCGGGTGCTCCGAGCACCTCGCGCACGAACCATCCGATGACGAAGTTGTGGGTGATGAGCAGGTCGTGTCGGTCCTCGCGGTGGGACCGGAGGAACTCGGCGTTCGCGTCGGCCATCTGCGCGCGGCCGGCCTCGAAGTCCAGCTCCGTGAAGGAGCCGAAGAACGGGGCGTAGGCGGCGGGGGTCTCGGGTGCCGGACCGGAAGGGACGCAGTCGAACAGCAGCGGCGAGGGCTCCGGCTTCAGCGACGGCAGCTTCGCCGCGATGATGTCGGCCGTCTCCGCCGCGCGCTGCAGGGGCGAGTGGTACGCCGCGTCGAACGGGATGCCGCCGAGGCGCTCGGCCAGCAGTTCGGCCTGACGGCGTCCGCGCGGGGACAACGGGCCGTCGGGGAGGCCGTGCTCGGCGTCGAGCTGCTCGCCGTGGCGGACGAGGTAGAGGTGGTGGGGCACGTCTGATCCTGTGGTCGGACGCCGCTAGGCGACGTCGGGTCGGGTTTCGGGCTGGTCGACGATCGAGCGGAAGGCTCGCTCGTCGACGGGGCCGACGGCGACGAGCGAGAACGGCCGATCGGCCAGCTCTCCGGCGAGCGCCCGGACGTCGTCGGCGGTGACGCGTCCGACGCGGCGCAGCGCCTCGTCGAGGTCGGCGAATTCCCCCAGTGCGATCTCGGCGCGGCCGAGTCGCGACATCCGCGTGTCGGAATCCTCGAGCGCGAGCGCCGAGGCGCCGCCGAGGTAGCCGATCGCGCGGGTGAGCTCGTCGTCGGTGACGCCGTGGTGGGCGAGCCGCTCGAGCTCGGTGCGCATGAGCGCGGCCACGGTCGCGGCGTTCTTCGGCGCGCATCCGGCGTACATGCCGAACACCCCCGCGTCGGAGTACCCCGGAGCGAACGAGTACACGGCGTAGGCGAGTCCGCGCCGTTCCCGGATCTGCTGGAACAACCGCGACGACATGCCGCCGCCGAACACCGTGGTGAGGACGCTCATCACCGCACGGCGCTCGTCGGTCGCGACGAGGCCGGGCACGCCCAGCACGAGGTTCACCTGCTCGCCGGGCCGCTCGACCACGGCGAGCGGCCCGCGACCGTCGACCAGGGCGGGTTCCGCTCGGCGACGCTCGACGGGCGCTGCCGCGGCGGCGAGGTCCCAGCCCGCCGTCTCGAGCGCCGAGGTCAGCCGTGCGACGAGGGCGTCGTGGTCGACGGCGCCGGCTGCGGTCACGACCAGGTCGCGCGCACGGTAGCTCGCACGGTAGTGCTCGAGGACCGCGTCGCGGGTGGCCAGGCCGATCGTCTCGGGGTCGCCGCCGATCGGGCGGGCGAGCGGATGCGTGCCGAGCACGGCCTCGAAGAACCGCTCGTTCGCGACGTCGGCCGGATCATCGCCGGCCATCGCGAGTTCCTCCAGGATGACCCGGCGTTCGCTCTCGAAATCGTCCGGGTCGAGGACGGACGAGGTGAACATGTCGGCGAGGACGTCGACCGCCATGGGCAGGTCACGGTCCTGCACCTTGGCGTAGTAGCAGGTGTACTCCTTCGCGGTGACGGCGTTGTGCTCGCCGCCGACGGAGTCGAAGGAGACCGCGATGTCGAGGGCGCTCCGGGTCTCGGTGCCCTTGAACAGCAGGTGCTCGAGGAAGTGCGTGGATCCGAAGGTGGCGGGGTGGCCGCTCTCCGCCGGGTGCTCGTCGCGCGAACCGACCGCGACCCAGAACCCGATCGTCGCGCTCCGGCTCCCGGGCACCTGCTCGCTGAGGACGCGGATGCCGGACGGGAGGACCGATCGACGCACGAGCGTCTCTCCTGCGGCGTGGAAGGCCAGTTCGGGCTCACCGAGCGGGAGTTCGACGGCGCCGTTCACGCCACCAGCCTATGTCACCCGCGGCGGACCGTCCGCGTGCAGCGTGCGCGGCGCGGCGGCTACGCGGATGCCCGATCGAGCTCGACGAGTTCGGACCGATGCAACTCGATCGAGGCCGCGCCGAGCAGCGCATCGACCTGCTCCGGCCGGCTGACCCCGGTGACCGGGGCGACGACCGTCGGCCGCGCGAGCAACCAGGCGATGGCGACCGCGGCCGGGACCGTGCCGTGGGCGTCGGCGACCTCGTCGAGCGCGCGGAGCACGCGGAGCCCGCGGCGGCCGAGGTGGCGGCCCCGGCGCTCGCCGCGCGCGTCGCGGTGCACGTCGGCGCGGCGACGGATCGCGCCGCCGAGGAACCCGTCGGCGAGCGCGGAGCCGGGCATCACGGACAGGCCCTGAGCATGGGCGACGAGCTCCGTCGCGCCCTCGAACGCCCGACGCTCCATGAGGTTGTAGCGCGTCGTCAGCGCCTGGAACCTGGGCAGGCCGTTCGCGGCGAGCACGCGAGCCTCGATGAGACGCTCGGGCGAGAGATCGGAGGCGCCGACGGCGAGCACCTTGCCGGAGGCGATCAGCGCGTCGACGGCGCCGAGGCTCTCCTCGAGGGGGACCTCGGGGTCGTCGCCGTGGAAGCAGAGCAGGTCGATCCGGTCGGTGCCGAGGCGCTCGAGCGTGGCGTCGACGGCCCGCGCGATCGCGGCCGGCGCGAGCCCCGCGGCGTGACCGCCGACCCTGGTCGCGATCCGGACCCGGTCGCGGGCACCGCGCGAGCCGAGCCACTCGCCGATGATCGTCTCGCTGCGCTCCGCGGCGGAGCTGCCCGCCGTGTCGAGGAGCGTGCCGCCCAGGGCGACGTACCGGTCGAGGATGGCGGCGCTCGCCTCGGCGTCGAGGGCCGAGCCGAATCCACCCGCGCCGAGCACGAGCGGGTGCACCTCGAACCCGGTCTCGCCGATCCTCACCCGCCGTGGCACCGTGATCGGCCCGGAGTCCGCGTTCGTCTCGATCTGCTCGGTCCCGAGCGCGATGCTGCCCGTGGTCGGCTCGCGCAGGTGTCGGGGCGCGCTCGCAGGCTCCGGAACCTGCGCGTCGGGTTCGTCGATGACCCCCGGTGCGCTTCCGGCACGTCTGCCTCCCTGCAGTGCGTGTCGTCGTGCCACTCGATCCTCCTCCCCAGGATTGGAGACGAGCGTATGTCAGGAACGAACCGGCCGGTTGAACATGACGGAGAAGCGTTACGAAACCGTTGGTGAACAGCCGGTGACGCGGATCACCGCTCACCGATCGCGGAGCGCCGAGAATCGACCCTTGAGCGCGACTGAACACTCGTTTAGGATGCTGAACATGCGTTCAATGCGTCCCGAGGATGCGACGACCGCCGCTCGCATCCGCGACGCCGCGATCGTCCGCTTCGGCGCGCACGGGTACGCCGGCACGAGCCTCCGCGAGGTCGCCGCCGACGTCGGCGTCAGTGCCGGGCTCGTCATCCACCACTACGGCTCGAAGGAGGGTCTCCGCCGCGCCTGCGACGACTGGCTCGTCCACGAGCTCATGGGCGAGAAGGACCGGCTCGGCGAGGCATCCGTCGCCGCGACGATCCGCGAGTGGCTCGACGACCCGGACCGCTTCGGGGCGTCGGTCGCCTACCTCGCGGTCATGCTCGCCGACGGCTCCCCGGGCGCCGACCGGCTCTTCGACCTCCTGCTCCAGGAGACCGGCACGATGCTCGAGCGCGGCGTCGCCGACGGCAGCATGAACCCCTCGAGCGATCCCGACCTGCGCGCCCTGCTGATCACCGCCTACGGGCTCGCGCCACTGCTCCTTCGCGCCCAGTTCGCTCGCGTGCTCGGGGCCCCGCTCGACTCCCCGTCCGTCGTGCGACGGATGACGCTGCCGACCCTCGAGTTCTACACCGACGGGCTGTACGCCGACACGCGCCTGCTCGACGCCGCGCGCGATGCGCTCGCCGCCGCTTCCGAGGCCCACGCGCCGGCGTCCCGCCGGGAGGACCCGACGTCGCGGGTGCGCTCGGACAAGGGGCCCGGGAACCCCGTGCAGGACCCGGACCCGCCGGTCGGGGGCTTCGCGCGCGCGTGACGCGCCGCGGCATCCCATCCACCGACCGACGAGAGGACCCACATGACCACCGAGACCGGAGCCGCCGTGAGCACGCGCGGCCTCGTCAAGCGCTACGGCGCCACGACAGCCCTGCACGGGCTCGACCTCGACATCCCACGCGGCAGCGTGTTCGGGATGATCGGGCCGAACGGAGCAGGCAAGACCACCACGATGCGGCTGCTGCTCGACATCATCCGTCCCACCGCCGGCGCACTCGACGTCCTCGGGCGCTCGCCGCGCGACGGCGGCGCCGAGCTGCGCCGGCGCATCGGCTACCTGCCCGGCGAGCTGCACCTCGGCACGCGCGTGAAGGGCCGCGAGCTCCTCGCCCACTACGCCGAGATCTCCGGCCCCGTTCGCCCCGGCGCGGTCGACGACCTCGCCGACCGACTCGGCGTCGACCTCGGCCGACCCGTGCGCAGCCTCTCCAAGGGCAACAAGCAGAAGGTCGGGCTGATCCAGGCCTTCATGCACGAGCCCGAGCTGCTCGTGCTCGACGAGCCGACGAGCGGTCTCGACCCGCTCGTGCAGCAGGAGTTCCACGCCATGCTGCACGAGGCGAAGGCGAAGGGGCAGACCGTGTTCCTCAGCTCGCACGTCCTGAGCGAGGTGCAGCAGACGGCGCACGAGATCGCGATCCTCAAGGAGGGTCGCATCGTCGAGCGTTCGACGGTCGCGGCGCTCCGCGAGAACGCGGTGCGGCACGTCAAGGTCGTCGTGGCCGAGGCGGATGCCGCGGACGCCCGCGCCGCGCTCGACTCGCTGCCCGGCGTGGCCGGACTCGCTGCGGCACCGAACGGTGCCGGCACGGTCGCGCTCTCCGCGACGCTCGACGCGCACGTGGACGCGTTCGTCAAGGCCGTCGCGCGCCTCGACGTCATCGACCTGACGATGGAGGAGCCCGACCTCGAGGAGATGGTGCTCGCCTACTACGGCACAGACGTCTCCTCGACGGCGGAACCCGTCGAGGCCGACCGGACGGCGGCGAAGCGATGAACCGCGTGCTCCCCCTCTTCCGGCGTTCGATCCTCGACGGCTGGCGCGGCCTCGTCGGCTGGACCATCGGCATCCTCGCGGCGCTGATGCTCTACCTGCCGCTGTATCCGTCGTTCGGCGGCAACGGCCAGATGCAGCAGATCATCGACACGCTCCCGCCGGAGCTCGTCAGGTCGCTCAACTACGACCAGATCGGGTCGGGTCCGGGCTACGCGCAGGCGACGTTCTTCGGCCTCATCGGCTTCGTGCTCCTCACGATCGCGGCCGTCGGATGGGGCACCGAGGCGATCGCGAACGACGAGGAGAACGGCCAGCTCGAACTGACGCTCGCCCATGGCGTGCTCCGCGGGCAGATCATCGCCGAGCGGGCCGCCGCGGTCCTCGTGAAGCTCGTGTGGCTGTCGATCGTGAGCGTCGTGGTCGTCCTGGTCCTCAACGAGCCCTCCGAGCTCGGCATCGAGTTCGGCAACCTCGTCGCCACCGCCGTCGCCTTCCTCGGGTTGGTGTCACTCGCCGCGGCGGCGGCCATCGGCGTCGGCGCCGTCACGGGTCGCCGGTCGTGGGCGGTCAGCGCCGGTTCGGGCGTCGCGGTCTACGCGTACGCGCTCAACGCCCTCGGGAACCAGAGCGACGACCTCTCGTGGCTGCACGACTGGTCGCCGTACAGCTGGGCGTACGGCGACTCGCCGATCCTGAACGGCTGGAACGGCACGATCTGGCTGAACTACGCCGTCATCGCGGCCCTGCTCGCGGTCGGCTGGCTCGTGTTCCGTCGCCGCGACGTCGCGGTCTGACCGAGCGGATGCCGCGGCGCGCGCCCGTCGTGGGCGGCGCGTCGCGGCATCCGCTCGTCGCCGTCGTCGTCGCCGCGCGCGTCGCGCCGGCGCCTATCGGCCGACCCTGCCGAGCAGGCCGGCGATGGGCGCCAGCACGGTCGGCCGGGCGGCGATCCAGGCCGCGGCGATGACGATGAGCGAGGCGATGAAGATCCAGAAGCCGAGCCAGCCGTCGGCGTCCTGCGCCGCGTACATGTGGTTGAGGTTGCGCAGCGCCCCGGTCAGGAAGACCAGCGCGACGTGCACCACGATGAAGCCGACGAAGTACAGCATGACCGGGAAGTGCACGGCGCGCGCCCACTCGACCGGGTAGATCCGGTTGAGGGTCGCGGCGCTCTTCGGCCAGATGCCCGACATCCGCACGCCCGTGATGGCGGCGAGCGGCGCGGCGAGGAAGATCGTCGCGAAGTACGCGAGCACCTGGAGGCTGTTGTAGTTCACCCAGCCGTCCTCGAGCGGCCAGTCGAGCGACAGGTACTGCAGCCCTGCCGACACCGCGTTCGGGATCACCTCCCAGCTCATCGGCACGACGCGCATCCACTGGCCCGTCGCGAACAGGAGCACGACGAACACGAGTCCGTTCACGAGCCACAGGACGTCGAGCGACTGGTGGAACCACAGGGTGAGGCTGATCCTGCCCTGGCCGCCCTTCGACCAGCGCGGCGTCCACGTCGCCGGCGGCCGCCGCTCGGAACGCACCTGGAGGCCCGAGCGGATGATCAGCACGATGAGGAAGACGTTGAAGAAGTGCTGCCAGGCGAGCCACGCCGGGAACCCGACGGGCGCGCCCTCCGGCAGGGGCGTCTCACCGGGGTAGGTGGCCATGAAGTCCTGCATAGACTCCAGCCCGAGGAACCATCTGGTGAGCTGGACGACGATGGTCGCGGCGCCGATGATCGCGAGGACGCCGACGACGGATGCCCCGACCCACTGGCGCGGTGTCAGCAGGCCGTACCGCGTCGATCCCGGCTGCGAGGCAGGGCTCGCTGCCGGGGGCGTTGGGGCGGCGGATGCCGCGGGCGCAGGTGCCGCCGCAGTCGCGCCGGCGACGGATGCCCCAGCGGGCGCAGGTTCGGGCTCGACCGGCACGGATGCCGCCGCAGGCGCAGCAGGCTCGGACGCCGGCCCGGGCGCGGGCATGACCGGCACGGATGCCGCCGCAGGCGCCGGCGGGGCGGCCTCGGCCGGGAGGGATGCCTGGACCGGTGCCGGCGGGACCGCCTCGGCGGGCGCCACGGACGCCGGCGCGGCCGGCTCCGCGGCCGCGGCCTCGGTGCCCGGGTCGATCGCCGGCGGCCACGGGTCTCCCCCGGCGACCCGAGGAAGCCCGCGGCGGAGCGCGGTGCCGCTCGCCGCCGGCGGCCCGGCAGCGTGAGAGCGGGTGGGCGCCGCCGATCGAGCGACCGGTTCGGGCACGGTGGCGACCGGTTCGGCGGCGGATTCGGCCGGAGCGCCGTGGCTCGACGCGACGGTCCCGGAATCCGTCGTCCCGACGATCACCGCAGCGGGCACCGCCCCGGCCTCCGGCCACGGCCGCCCGCCCCGGACGTGGGGAAGTCCGCTCCGGAGGCGCCGCCCCGATGCATCCGCGCTCGGCCGGGCGGTCGGCGCCGCGCTCGTCGCTGTGCTGGGCGCCGTCGTGGCCGGCGATGTCGCGGCGACGTCCGCAGACGCCGCGACGTCGCCCGCCACCGCGTCGGCAGGTGGCCAGGGCTCACCGCCGTGGCGGCGCGGCAGTCCCCTGCGCAGCTTCCCCGCGACGATCACAGGTCACCGCTTCCGTTCGGCGAGTGCGCTGATGAGCTGCGGCACCACCGTGAAGACATCGCCCACGACGCCGAAGTCGGCGACGTCGAAGATCGGCGCGTCGGGGTCCTTGTTGATGGCAACGATGTTCTTGGCCGTCTGCATGCCCGCGCGGTGCTGGATCGCGCCGGAGATGCCGAGGGCGACATAGAGCTGCGGCGAGACGGACACGCCGGTCTGGCCGACCTGCTGGCTGGCCGGGATGTAGCCCGCGTCGACGGCCGCACGCGAGGCGCCGACGGCGGCGCCCAGGGCGTCGGCGAGCTCCTCGACGAGCGCGAACTTCTCGGCCGAGCCGAGACCCCGGCCGCCGGAGACGACGCGCTTCGCTCCCCGCAACTCGGGGCGGCCCGACGTCTCGGTCACGGCCTCGATCGACTCGATGGTGGCGGACGCCGCCCCGGAGGCCGGCACCTCGAGCGACTCGACCGCGACGGGCCGCGCGTCGGCTCGGGCGTCGACGGCGCCCTGGCGCACGGTCACGACGAGCGGGCCGAAGGTCGCCGCGGAGTCGAGGTTGTAGGCGCCGCCGTAGACGGAGTGGTGCGCGAGGACGCCCTCATCGTCGCGCGAGACGCCGATGGCGTCCGCGGCGATGGGAGCGCTCGTGCGGGCCGCGAAACGGCCGGCGATGTCGCGACCGTCGATGGAATTGGCGATGAGCACGGCGTCGGGCTCGACGAGCGCGGCCGCCGCGGCGAGCGCGTCGACGTGCGGAATCGTGAGTTCGGACTGCGTCGCGGTCGTCTCGACGGCGAGGACGCGCTCGGCGCCCAGGGCGGCAGCCTGCTCGGCCATCGCCTGCGCCTGGCCGGGCGCGGTGACGGCGAGCGCGACGGGCGTGCCGATCCCGGAGGCGGCGGCGAGGAGGCCGGCCGCGCTCGTCGCGAGTGCGCCGTTCGGCGTCGCCTCGAGCACGACGAGCACGGCGTCTGCTGGGTAGTCGGTCATCGTCGTCCTCTCAGACCAGCCGGTTCTCGATCAGGAACTCCGCGATCTTCGCGCCGGCGTCGCCCTCGTCGGTGATCTTGGTCCCTGCCGTGCGCGGCGGCTTCTCGGCGATCGCGGTCATGATCGACCAGGGTGCCGAGAGGTCGTCGGGCTCGATCCCCAGGTCGGCGGCGGTCAGCGTCTCGAACGGCTTCTTCTTCGCCGCCATGATCCCCTTGAAGTTGGGGAAGCGGGGGTCGGGGAGCGCCTCGGTGATCGAGATGACCGCCGGCAGCGGCGCCGTCACGCGCATGGCGCCGCCGTCGACGTTGCGGGTTCCCGACACCGAGTCGTCGCCGATCTCGACCGATGCGAGCGCCGTCGCACTCGGCACCCCGAGGAGTTCCGCCAGCATGGCGGGGATCACGCCGCCGCTGCCGTCGGTCGACAGGTTGCCGGTGATGACGAGGTCGAACCCGGCGCGACGGATCGCGGCGGCGAGCGTGCGTGCGGTCAGGCCGAGGTCGGCAGCCGCGAGGCCGGGGTCGGCGATGTGCACGGCCGACGCAGCACCCATGGCGAGGCCCTTGCGGATCGTCGTCGCGGCGGTGTCGGGTGCCATCGACATGACGACGACCTCGGTGTCGGCGTGCGCATCGGCGTGGGCGAGCGCCACCTCGAGCGCGCGCTCGCCGATCTCGTCGAGCACCGCTTCGCTCGCGGCCCGATCGGCGAGCCCCGTCTCGAGGTCGAGCTTCCGCTCCCCCCACGTGTCGGGGACCTCCTTCACGAGGACGATGATCTTCATCGGTCGCCGGTCCTTTCCTCGAATCCGCCTCGGGAACGCGCCCGCCGTAGGACGGCCTCCGCCTGCCGCATGAGCGGGGCGTCGACCATCTGCCCACGGAAGGCGAACACGCCGTCGGCATTCCGTGCGGCGGCCTCGGCGAGCAGCGTATCCGCCCATTCCACTCGTTCGCGACTCGGCTCGTAGGCCGTCCTGACGACGTCGACCTGGCTCGGATGCACGCACGCCGTGGCGGCGAAGCCGACCGCGGCCGCATCCTCGGCCTCGGCGCGGAGCCCGTCCGCGTCGGCGAGGTCGAGGTGCACCGCGTCGATCGCCGCCACGCCGTGCGCGCCGGCCGCGAGCAGCACCTGGGACCTGGCGTGTCGCGCGACGTCGCGGTACCGACCGTCCGGGAAGCGGCTCGAGGCACCGCCGAGCGATGCGACGAGGTCCTCCGCGCCCCACATGAGCGCGGACACGATCGGAACCGAGGCGATGTCGGCCGCGGCGAGCACGCCGCGCGCGGTCTCGCACAGGGCGAGCACGTCGAAGTCCTCGAGCGCCACGAGATCGGCCGTGCCCTCGCACTTGGCGAGCATGACCGTGCGGTAGGCGGTGCGCCGCAACGCGGCGAGGTCGTCGGCGAGGTGCGGCGTGGAGGCCGGGTTCACCCGAACGATGACCCGCGCGGGATCGATCGGGTTCGCCACGAGCGACTCGCGCGCCGCCGATTTCGCCGTCTCGGCCACGGCGTCCTCGAGGTCGAGGATCACCGCGTCGGCACGTTCCGCCGCCTTGGCGTACCGGTCGGGGCGGTCGGCCGGGCAGAACAGGAGCGCGGGGCCGAAGGGAAAGGGCGGATGCGTCATCCGCTCGCCTCGCGTTCGAGGCTCGCATGCCGCTCGCCCGCGTCGCGGGTCCAGACGAGCATCGTGCGCGAGGCCGTCGCGACGACGGCGCCGTCCTGGTTCCGGGCGGTGTGGGCGAGCACCACGATGCCCTCACCGGGACGAGAGGACGACAGCCGCTTCGACTCGACGACGCTCTCGCCGTAGAGGGTGTCGCCCACGAACACCGGGTTCGGGAAGGCGACCGCACCGAACCCGAGGTTGGCGACGAGCGTGCCCTGCGTGAGCTGCCCCACCGATTGGCCGACGAGGGTCGACAGCGTGAAGAGCGAGTTCACGAGCACGCGGCCGAACGGCTGGCGCGCCGACCACGCCGCGTCCAGATGCAGCGGCTGCGGATTCATGGTGAGCGTCGTGAACAGGACGTTGTCGGCCTCGGTCACGGTGCGACCGGGCCGGTGCAGGTAGCGCACGCCCTCCTCGAACTCCTCGAACCAGAGCCCCCGCTGCACGACGTCGCGCATCGTGGCATCCTTCATGGCACTCCCTCCTTCCGGGCGGGCGAGCCGCCCTAGCCCGCCAGCCCGAGGTCGCGGGCGATGACCATGAGCTGCACCTCGTTCGTACCCTCGCCGATCTCCAGGATCTTCGAATCACGGTAGTGCCGGGCCACGGTCGTCTCGTTCATGAAGCCCATGCCGCCGAAGATCTGCGTCGCGTCGCGGGCGTTCAGCATGGCGGCGTCGCTCGAGACGAGCTTCGCGATCGCGGCCTCCTTCTTGAAGGGCAGGCCCGCATCGGCCCGCCGGGCCGCGTCGTGCCACGCGAGGCGGGCGGTGTGCACGCGCGCCTGCATGCCGGCGATGGTGAACGCGATGTACTGGTGGCTCGCGATGGGCACGCCGAAGACGTTGCGGGTCTTCGCGTAGGCCAACGCCTCGTCGAGGCATCCCTGCGCCGCCCCCGTCGCGAGCGCCGCGATCGCGATGCGGCCCTCGTCGAGCGCGCGGAGGAAATTGGCGAAGCCTCGTCCGCGCTCGCCGAGCAGGTTCGCGGCCGGCACCCGCACGTCGTCGAACGTCAGCGGGTGCGTGTCGGAGGCGCGCCATCCGGACTTGTCGTAGCCCGGCCCGACCGTGAAGCCGGGCGTGCCGTTCGGGATGATGATCGTCGACAGCTCCTTCGAGCTGGAGCCGTCGGGCCGCGTCCGCTCACCGGTCACCGCCGTCACGGCGACGAACCGGGTGATCGGCGTGCCCGAGTTCGTGATGAACTGCTTCGAGCCGTTGACCACCCATTCGTCGCCGTCGAGCACGGCCGTCGTGCGCGTGGCGCCGGCGTCGGAGCCGGCCTCGGGCTCGGTGAGTCCGAAGCCCGCGAGCGCTCGGCCGGCGACGAGGTCGGGCAGGTACTCCGCCTTCTGCTCGTCGGTGCCGTGACGGTGGATCGGCATCGCGCCGAGGCCCACGGCGGCCTCGAGGGTGATCGCGATCGACTGGTCGACGCGCGCCAGTGCCTCGATCGCGAGGCAGAGCGCCATGTAGTCACCGCCCTGTCCGCCGACCTCCTCGGGGAACGGCAGGCCGAAGAGCCCGAGGTCGCCCATCTGGGCGACGACGTCCATGGACAGTTCGTGGGAGCGGTCGGCCTCGTAGGCCTGCGGCGCGACGACGGTGTCGGCGAACTCGCAGACCATGTCGTACAGCTGCTGTTCCTCGTCGGTCAGGTCGTGCATGGTGCTCCTCATTCCTGGTGGGATGCGTTCGCGACGGCGGCATCGTGGGCGCCGTCCCGGGGTCGGTGGTCGGATGCCGCGGGGCCCGTCTCGTCGGCCCCGGCGGCGGGCTCCACGCTCGCGACGACCTGGTCGCGGGCGACCTGCTCGCCGACGGCGACGCGGAGGCGCGCGACTCCTGCGACGGCGGCGGTCACGCGGTGCTCCATCTTCATGGCCTCGATCGCGAGCACCGCCTGCCCCGCCTCGACGTGGTCGCCGTCGGCGACGAGCAGGGTCGTGACGCTCCCGGGCATGGGCGCCCGGAGGTCGGGATCGGCGCTGCCGCCGCGTTCGAGCACCGAAAGTCGCTCGTCGAGCGCGGCCCGGCGGTCGAGCGCGGGGAAGACCGCCGTGCGTCCGTCGAGGTGCACCCAGACGGTACCGTCGGCGTCGGTCGCGATGTCGGCGCGAGCGAGGTCGTGCTCGGCGTCGGCGGTCGCGGACCCGGCGGCGATGCGCCAGCCGCGGTCGCGCTGCCAGGCGTGCGCCCGCGCCGCGTCGGCGCGGGCCTGGCGCTCCCGCGCCGCCCGGGCCACGGCCGCGAGCGGATCGACGGCCGAACGCGCGTCGCCGGCGCCGGCGCCGGTGCCGTCCTGGTGCGCATCGGCGGAGTCGCCGGCCGCCTCGGTCGCCCCGGGCGCGGGCAACCGGTCGATCAGGCCGGTGTCGAGGTGCCCCGCGCGGACGTCGGGGTGCGCGAGCAGGGCTCGGAGGAAGGCGATGTTCGTCTCGACGCCGAGCAGCACCGTGTCCGCGAGAGCCGCGTCGAGCCGGTCGACCGCTTCGGCCCGGTCGCCTCCGTGGGCGATGACCTTCGCGATCATCGGGTCGTAGTCGGCGGTGACGCGCTGGCCTTCCCGGATTCCGGCGTCGACCCGCACGCCCTCCCCCGCCGCCGGACGCCACGCGAGCACCTCGCCCGTGGCGGGCAGGAAGCCCCGCTCGGGGCTCTCCGCATAGACGCGCGCCTCGATCGCGTGGCCGTGCATGCGCACCTCGCCCTGCGCGATCGCGAGCGGCTCGCCCGCCGCGATGCGCAGCTGCTGCTCGACGAGGTCGACGCCCGTGACGAGCTCGGTGACCGGGTGCTCGACCTGGAGTCGGGTGTTCATCTCGATGAAGAAGAACTCGTCGGGCGCGGCATCCGACACCAGGAACTCGACGGTGCCGGCGCCGAGGTACTCGACGCTCCGCGCCGCGTCGCACGCGGCGGCGCCGATGCGCGCGCGGGTCGCCGCATCGAGCAGCGGCGACGGCGCCTCCTCAACGACCTTCTGGTGGCGGCGCTGCAGCGAGCACTCGCGCTCGCCGAGGTGGATGACGTTCCCGTGCGCGTCGGCGAGCACCTGCACCTCGATGTGGCGCGGGCGCTCGATGAAGCGCTCGAGCAGGAGGGTGTCGTCGCCGAACGCGGCGCGGGCGACGCGACGGGCAGCGGGCAGCGCGTGCTCGAGCTCGGACTGGTCGCGTGCGACCTGCATGCCCTTGCCGCCACCCCCGGCCGACGGCTTCACGAGGATCGGGAAGCCGACGTGCGGCGCCGCGTCGAGCAGCTCGTCGTCGGTCGCGTCGGGCTCGCTCACGCCGGGGACGACCGGGACTCCGGACGCCTCGACGTGGCGCTTCGCCCGGATCTTGTCGCCCATGACCTCGAGCGCGAGCTCGCCCGGGCCGACGAAGACGATGCCCGCCTCGGCGCAGGCCCGGCCGAAGGCCGCGTTCTCGGACAGGAACCCGTACCCGGGGTGGATCGCCTGCGCGCCGGTCTGGATCGCGGCGCTGACGATGCGCGCGGGGTCGAGGTAGCTCTCGGCGGCCGCGGCCGGTCCGATGCGCACGGCCTCGTCGGCGAGCGCGACGTGCGGGGCCCCGGCGTCGGCGTCGGAGTACACGGCGATGGCCCGGATCCCCAGGCGCTTCAGGGTGCGGATGACCCGGACCGCGATCTCGCCGCGGTTGGCCACGAGGACACGTTCGAACATTCCCATCACATCCTGAACAGGCCGAAGCGGGGTTCGGGCAGGGGCGTGCGGCTCGCCAGCTCGAGCGCGAGCGCGAGCACCGTGCGGGTGTCGCCCGGCGCGATGACGCCGTCGTCCCACAGCCGTGAGGTCGAGTGATACGGGCTGCCCTGCGCCTCGTACTGCGCACGAACGGGAGCCGTGAAGGCCTCCTCGGCCTCGGCCGACCACTCCTCGCCGCGCACGGCCAACTGGTCGCGCTTCACGGTCGAGAGCACGGATGCCGCCTGCTCGCCGCCCATCACCGAGATGCGGGCGTTCGGCCACATCCAGAGGAACCGCGGCGAGTACGCGCGCCCGCACATCGAGTAGTTGCCGGCGCCGAAGGAGCCGCCGATGACGACGGTGAACTTCGGTACGCGGGTCGTGGCCACGGCCGTGACCATCTTGGCGCCGTGCTTGGCGATGCCTCCGGCCTCCGCGTCGCGGCCGACCATGAAGCCCGAGATGTTCTGCAGGAAGACGAGCGGGATGCCGCGCTGGTCGCAGAGCTCGATGAAGTGCGCGCCCTTCATGGCCGACTCGCTGAAGAGCACGCCGTTGTTCGCGATGATGCCGACGGGGTGCCCGTCGATCCAGGCGAATCCGGTGACGAGCGTGTCGCCGTACTCCCTCTTGAACTCGTGGAACTCGCTGCCGTCGACGAGGCGCGCGATGACCTCGCGCACGTCGTAGGGCTGCTGCACGTCGACCGGGACGGCCGCGGTCAGCGTCGACGGGTCGACTGCGGGCTCGCGCGGCTCGCGCACCGCCCAGGCACGCTCCGGCAGCGGCGGCAGGGTCGTCAGGATGTCGCGGACGAGCTCGAGCGCGTGCTCGTCGTCCTCTGCGAGGTGGTCGGTGACGCCCGACGTGCGGGCGTGCAGCTCGCCGCCGCCGAGCTCCTCGGGCGTCACGACCTCGCCGATCGCGGCCTTGACGAGCGGCGGGCCGCCGAGGAAGATCGTGCCCTGGTCGCGCACGATCACGGTCTCGTCGCTCATCGCGGGGACGTATGCGCCGCCCGCGGTGCACGAACCCATGACCGCGGCGATCTGGGGGATGCGGCGCGCCGACAGGTTCGCCTGGTTGTAGAAGATGCGGCCGAAGTGGTCGCGGTCGGGGAAGACCTCGTCCTGCTTCGGCAGGAAGGCGCCGCCGGAGTCGACGAGGTAGATGCAGGGCAGGCGGTTCTCGAGCGCGACCTCCTGCGCCCGGAGGTGCTTCTTCACCGTCATCGGGTAGTAGGTGCCGCCCTTGACCGTGGCGTCGTTGCAGACCACCATCACCGGCCGGCCGTGCACGAGCCCGACGCCGGCGATGACGCCCGCGGCGGGCGTGTCGTCGTCGTAGAGGTCGCCGGCGGCGAGGGGCGCGAGCTCGAGGAACGGACTGCCCTCGTCGAGCAGTCGCTCGACCCGGTCGCGCGGGAGCAGCTTGCCTCGCGCGAGGTGGCGGTCGCGGGATGCCTCGGGGCCGCCGAGGGCGGCGACGCGGAGCTTCTCGCGCAGCTCGTCGGCCAGCGCCGCGTGCGCAGCGGCGTTCGTGCGCGCGGCATCGGACGCCGGGTCGATCGCGCTCGTGATGGTGTGCATCCGCTCCTGTTCCGCCTCTCCGTCGTGGCGTGCGCGCGAACGCTTCGGTGAACGCTCGCTAACCGGGATTCATGTTAGCGACCATTCACCGAATTCTGCAAGCGGCGCAGCTCACGGGCGCGCCGCGAGGGTGCTGACGAGGTGGTCGAGACCGTACTCCCAGGCGTCGTCGACCGATCCCCCGAGCCGGAACGCCCCCGCGATCTCCATGCTGGCGAACCCGTGCACCCACGCCGTGATGGTCCGGGCCGACTCGAGAGCCCGCACCTCGCCCGAGAGCCGGCGTGCCGCCTCGAGGATGGCGGCGCTCGCGCGTTCCATCGCCGAGCCGCGCGCCCGTGCCGCTTCGGGCAGTGGGCCGAAGATGAGGCCGTAGCCGTGCGGGTGCTCGTGCGCGTAGCGGCGAGCGGATGCCGCGATCGCGCGCACCGCCGAGCCCGGATCGGCCTCGGCGGCGAGCACCCGGTCCATCCGCTCGCCGAGCTCGTTCGCGACGTCCTCCGCAGCCAGGCGCACGAGCGCGTCGCGATCGCGGAGGTGCTTGTAGAGCGACGGCGCGCGCACGCCGAGTTCGGCGGCGACGGCCTGCATGGTCAACCCCTGCTGCCCCCGGCGCTCGAGGATCGCGCGCGCCGCGATCCGCAGGGCGTCGGGCGTGACCTTCGCTGGTGACGGCATGTCCACCTCCTTCATGGCTATTGACACTAGCCATCATAGCTACATAACATAGCCACCATGCAACTCTCACCGGGACTCCGGCGCGTCGGCAACGAGATCGTCGCGTCCTACCTCTTCATCGACGACCGCGGCGTCACCGTCGTCGACGCGGGCCTCGCCGGGCACCACGGCGACCTGCTCGCCGAACTCGCCGATGCGGGCCTCACCATCGACGACGTGCGCGCGATCATCCTCACGCACGGCGACACCGACCACCTCGGCTTCGCCGAGCGCCTGCGGCGCGACCACGGCGTGCCGGTGCACGTGCACACCGCCGACCTCGATCGCGCCAAGGGCGGGGACAAGCCCTCGACCTCCTTCGGCCGCGGCGTCCGCCCGTGGCCGGTCGTGCGCTTCTTCGCATACGCGCTCGGCAAGGGCGGGGCGAAGACCGAGTACCTCACCGATGCCCGCCGACTCGAGGGCGACGAACGTCTCACCGACCTCCCGGGATCGCCCGAGATCATCGCGATGCCGGGTCACTCCCCCGGCAGCATCGCCGTCCACTCGCGCGCGCTCGACGCGGTCGCCGTCGGCGACGCGCTCACGACCCGGCACGTGCTCACGGGCCGGCGCGGGCCGCAGCCCGCGCCGTTCACCGATGCGCCCGACACCGCGCTCGACTCGCTCGACCGCCTGGCCGCGACCGGAGCCACGTGGGTGCTGCCGGGCCACGGCACGCCCTGGAACCACGGCGCCGTCGAGGCCGTTCGGCTGGTGCGGGAGGCGGCCGCAGCGACGTCGCACTGACGAACCCCCGGCGGCGGCTCGCGCACGGGCCGCTTGCCACGCGCGTGAGGCTCGGTTAGTGTGCATTCACCGAATGTCCGGAGGTGCCCCCTGACCGAGACGCTCACCGAGCGCGGCCGCGCCAAGGCCGATCGTCGCGCCGCCCTGCTCACGGCCGCCGCGCGACTCTTCGCCGAGCGCGGCTATCCCGGCGTGACACTCGAAGAACTGGGGCAGGCCGCCGGCGTCTCCGGGCCGGCGGTCTACCGTCACTTCCCCGGCAAGGCGGCCGTCCTCGCCGCGATCCTCGTCGATGCCAGCCAGGGCCTCCTCGACGGCGGTCGCCGCACCGTCGAAGAGGTCGTCGCGCCCGACGAGGCGCTCCGCGCCCTCATCCGCTTCCACGTCGACTTCGCGCTCGCGAACGCCGATGTCATCCGCGTGCAGGATCGCGACCTCGACAGCCTCGGCGACGCCGACGCCCACGAGGTCCGCCGCCTGCAGCGTTCCTACGTCGAACTGTGGGTGGGCGTGCTCGCCCGCCTGAGGCCCGACCGGGCCGAATCCGAGTTGCGCATCCGGGCACACGCCGCCTTCGGACTGATCAACTCGACCCCCCACAGCGCCCGCATCCATGGGCGCCGACCCGCGGACAGAGTCGTCCGCAGCATCCTGGAGGACATGGCATGGTCGAGCCTCACGTCGTGACCCTGCGCGCGACCCGCGCCGGCGATCTCGACGAGCTGTTCCGCATCCGACTCGATCCCGAGGCGAACCGCATGGCGGCCTTCACGGCCGCCGACCCGTCGGACCGCGCCGCCTTCGACGCGCACTGGGCGAAGCTCTTCGCCCGTGACGACGTCGATGCGCGCACCGTCCGCTGCGACGGCCGGATCGTCGGCAGCGTCTCCCGATGGGTGGACGACGAGACGCGGACCGCCGAGATCACGTACTGGATCGATCGCGAGCAGTGGGGACGAGGGATCGCGACGCGCGCGATGCGGTTGTTCCTCGACACGCAGCCGCGACCGCTTCGCGCCCGCGCCGCAGCGGACAACGCCGCATCCATCGCGGTGCTCGACAAGCTGGGCTTCGTCGAGGTCGGTCGCGACCGCGGCTACGCGAACGCGCGTGGCGCCGAGATCGACGAGGTCGTGCTCGAGCTACGGTGAACGGCCGTCGCTCAGCGGTTGCGGTAGAGCTCCATCAGGGGCGCCGGGATGCGACCGCGGTCGGACACCTGGTGGCCGTTGGAGCGCAGCCACTCACGAGCCTCCTTCGTGTCGCCGCCCCCGGCCGAGCCGCGGCGTCGCGAGGCGCCCCCACGGGAGGCGGTCTTGCGCGCTGCGCCGATGTAGGGCGCGAGGGCCGCCTCGAGCTTGTCGATGTTCGCCGAGGAGAGGTCGATGGAGTACTGGTCGCCGTCGAAGGCGAACGACAGGGTCCGGTCGGCGTCGCTGCCGTCGAGATCGTCGATGAGGGTCTCGACCACGCGCTTTGCCATTGTGCACTTCCGTTTCTGCGGTGGGTTCCGCGGGATTCTCTGGGTGACGGGCTAATTCGAGCATAAAGACCGATTCGCTGGAATTCCGCATTTTCCCGCCGAATGTGGAGAATTCACCGGCGGCTTGACATTCCGCGCAATTCGCGAGAGCGGAGTGCACGGCGAATTCGCGGGCGCCACGCGAGCGCCGTGCCGGGGCCGGAATCGCCGGTTGCGCCGTCCGACTTCGGATTCAGCCGGCTGCGGCGCCCTGCCGGGCCGCGATCTCGCCGATCCGGCGGGCGAGGGCGACATCCCTCGCCGTGACTCCCCCGACATCGTGCGAGAGCAGGTCGAATTCGATGCGGCCCCATCCGAGCCGCACATCCGGGTGGTGATTCATGGCATCCGCCTCGACGGCGACGGCATCGAGCAGCCGCACCGCGCCCGCGAAATCGGGAGTGCGGAATTCGGCGACCAACCGCTCCCCGTCGTGCCGGAATCCGGTACCGTCGAGGCCGGCCGCGACATCCTCGCGCGAAAGCGGCGTGTGTTCGTCCATGCGGCCATGTTGCTCGCTCGACCGATCGCCCGCCACCCCTCACGCGCGAGCGGAGGATCCGGGTCGGGTACGGGAGGAACTTCCGCCGGACTCCGGCGCGTCGCGCCGCGACACGCCCGGTGGGACCCGGAGTTCCTCCCGTCCGATCACGCCATCGTGAGCGCGAGCCCGGGGTCGCGGAGGATCCGGCCGACATCGGCGAGGAAGCGCGAGCCCTGCTCGCCGTCGACGAGCCGGTGGTCGAACGACAGCGAGAGCGTCATCACTTCGCGGAGCGCGATCTCGCCGCGATGCTCCCACGGCGTGCGGCGGACGGCACCCATCGCGAGGATCGCCGCTTCGCCGGGATTGAGGATCGGCGTGCCGGCGTCGATCCCGAACACGCCGATGTTCGTGATCGAGATGGTGCCGCCGGAGAGGTCGGCCGGCGCGGTCCTGCCGGCGCGCGCAGTCTCGGCGAGCCGCGCGATCGCGTCCGCGAGCTCGATGAGCGTCATCCGCTCGGCGTCCTTGACGTTCGGGACCACCAGGCCGCGCTCGGTCGCCGCGGCGATCCCGAGGTTCACGCCGGCGAAGCGCACGATCTCCTGGGCCTCCTCGTCCCAGCGCGAGTTGATCTCCGGCGTGCGAGCCGCGGCGATGCACAACGCCTTGGCGACGACCGTCAGCGGCGTCACCTTGTGCCCCGCGTACGCACGATCGGCGCGGATGCCCGCGAGCAGCTCCATCGTCGCGGTCACGTCCACGGTCAGGAACTCGGTGACGTGCGGCGCCGTGAAGGCGCTGCGGACCATCGCGGCGGCCGTGTGCTTGCGCACGCCCTTGATCGGGATGCGCGTCTCGGCGGACGGGTGCCCACGCGAAGCGCTCGGCGCCTCGACGGGTGCCTCCGGCGTGCTCGAGGTCCCGGATGCCGCAGCCTCGACGTCGGATCTCGTGATGAGCCCGCGCTCGCCCGTGCCGACGAGCTGTTCGAGGTCGATGCCGAGGTCGCGCGCGAGCTTGCGAACGGGTGGCGTCGATCGCGGCCGCTCGCCGCGGCCCTCGCCGTCGCTGCCGCCGGAACCGCCGGGGTGCGTCGCCGTGTCGGGTTCGATGCGATCGTGCTCGGGCGGTGCCGGCACGAGATCCTCTCGCAGTGCCGCAGCGCCGAGTCGCCGGGCACGGCGTTTCGGCCCGCGATCGGCGCCGGCCCCGTAGCCGACGAGCGTCGGCTCCCGGGTCTCGGTGGGAGGCGCCGCCGCCTCGGCCTGCGGCTCGGGCGCCGCGGACGGGGCCGCGGCAGCCTCGGTCGTCGTCTCGGCCGGCGCCGCTGCCTCGCCGTCGCCGCCGGTGTCGCACGAGAACAGCTTCTCGCCGACGTTCACGGTCTCCCCCTCGGCCGCATGCAGCGCGGTGACGGTCCCCTCGAACGGCGACGGCAGCTCGACGACGGCCTTCGCGGTCTCGACGTCGGCGATGATCTGGTTCAGCTCGACGTGGTCGCCGACCTGGACGCGCCAGGCCACGATCTCGGATTCGGTGAGTCCTTCGCCGAGGTCGGGCAGTGCGAAGTCGCGGATGGTGCTCACGCGTCCACCTCCGAGACGTCCGAGAGCGAGTTCGGCCGGCCGAGGGCGCGATCGACGCCGTCGAGGATCCGGTCGAGGTCGGGCAGGTGGTACTGCTCGAGCTTGGCCGGCGGGTACGGGATGTCGTGACCGGTCACCCGCACGGGAGCGGCTTCGAGGTACTCGAAGCAGCGTTCGGTGATCGACGCCGCGATCTCCGCGCCCACGCCGCCCTGCTCACCGGCCTCGTGCGCGACGACGAGCCGTCCCGTGCGCCGCACGGAGGCCTCGATCGTCGCGTAGTCGACGGGCGCGAGCGAACGCAGGTCGATCACCTCGACTGAGACGCCCTCCTCGGCGGCGGCGGTCGCGGCATCCTTCGCCGTCTGCACGAGCGCGCCGTAGGTGACGAGCGTGACATCGTCGCCGGCGGCGACGGTCGTCGCGACGCCCATGGGACGCGCGTCGGCGAGGTTCGCGTCGAGGTCGACCTCCCCCTTCACGTGGTAGCGGCGCTTGGGCTCGAGGAAGATCACGGGGTCGTCGCTCGCGATCGCCTGCTGCATCATGACGTACGCGTCGGCCGGATTCGAGCACGCCACGACGCGCAGGCCGGCGGTGTGCGTGAAGTACGCCTCCGGCGACTCCGAGTGGTGCTCTGCCGCGCCGATGCCGCCGCCGAACGGGATGCGGATCACGATCGGCATCCGGACCGTCCCACGCGAGCGGTAATGGAGCTTCGCCACCTGGGCCACGATCTGGTCGAACGACGGATACACGAACCCGTCGAACTGGATCTCGACGACGGGGCGGAAGCCCCGATACGCGAGCCCCACGGCGGTGCCGACGATGCCGGCCTCGGACAACGGCGTGTCCACGACGCGCTGCGCGCCGAACTCGGCCTTGAGCCCGTCGGTGATCCGGAACACGCCGCCGAGGGTGCCGATGTCCTCGCCCATGAGCACGACCTTGTCGTCCTCGGCGAGTGCACGGCGGAGCCCCTCGTTGATGGCCTTGCCGAAGGTGATGGTCGTCATCGCTCCCCCTCCTCGTCGAACATCGCCAGGTAGCGCCCGTAGCGGTCGCGCTGGCGCTCGAGGTGGCTGTTCGGCTCGGCGTACACGTGGTCGAACACGCTCATCGGCTCGGGGTCGGCGATGGCGGTGAGGCCGGCGCGCAGCTCGGCCGCGGCACGGTCGGCGGCGGCCTTCGCGTCGGCGTCGAGGGCCTCGACGTCGATTCCGGATGCCTCGAGGAACGCGTGGAGTCGCGTGATCGGGTCGCGCTCGCGCCACGCGGCGAGGTCGTCGTCGGTGCGATAGCGCTTGGGGTCGTCGGCCGTGGTGTGCGGCCCCATGCGGTAGGTCACGGCCTCGATGAAGGTCGGACCCTCGCCGCGGCGCGCGCGGTCGAGCGCCCACCGGGTGACGGCGAGCACCGCGAGCACGTCGTTGCCGTCGACGCGGATCCCGGGCATGCCGAAGCCGTCGGCCCGACGCGCCAGGGGTTGCTTGGACTGCAGGCCGACGGGCTCGGAGATCGCCCAGCCGTTGTTCTGGCAGAAGAAGACGACGGGCGCGTCGAAGCTCGAGGCGAACACGAGTGCCTCGTTGACGTCGCCCTCGCTCGTCGCGCCGTCGCCGAAGTACGCGATCGAGGCGTTGCTCGAGTCCTCCCACCTGGCGCCCATCGCCCAGCCGACGGCGTGCAGCGACTGCGCGCCGATGATGATGTTCGGGATCGCCATGCGCTTCTCGAAGGGGTTCCATCCGGATGCCGCGGTCCCGCGCCACACGCTGAGCAGTTCGTCGGGGCGCACGCCGCGGAGCCACGCCACGGCGTGCTCGCGGTAGCTGGAGAACACGAAGTCGTCATCGTGCAGTGCGCGGGCGGAGCCGATCTGCGCGGCCTCCTGGCCGGCGAGCGGCGGCCACAGCCCGAGCTCGCCCTGTCGCTGCAGCGCCGTGGCCTCTGCGTCGAGCCGGCGGACCACGACCATGTCGCGGTGCAGGTCGACGAGCGCGTCGACGTCGAGGTCGGCGACCCACGGATCGAACTCGGGGTTCGCGTGGCGACCGCCGGTCGCGTCGAGGAGTCGGACGAGGTCGTCGGGGTGGGTGAGCAGCCCGGTCGCCTCTCGGTCGGAAGGGGTCATCGTCGAACCTCCGTGTCGGCTCTGCCGCCTTGTGGGCAGCATCGCACCGGCGCCGATGCCGGGTACTCGCAGCGTACGACGATCTGGCATTCGGCTCAAGCAACCGCGGTCGTGTTGGGCATGTTGCATAGTGAATGCGACGTCCGCGGTGCTAACGTGTGGCGGTATGACCGGCTACGACCCCGTCGACCGCGCACTGCTCAGGGCCCTCGCGGCCGACCCCCGGGCCACGGTGGTCGCGCTCGCCGAACGGCTCCGGATGAGCCGGAACACCGTTCAGGCGCGGATGGCGCGCCTGGAGTCCTCGGGCGCCTTCCTCTCGTTCGAGCGGAGCATCGACCCGAGCCCGCTCGGCTATCCGCTGGAGGCGTTCGTGGCCGTGCACGCGCGGCAGAAGGTGCTGGCCGATGTCGTGTCGGCGCTCGCGGAGATCCCCGAGGTCATCCAGGCGCACGGCCTCTCCGGCCAGATCGACCTGCTCGTGCGAGTGGTCTGCCGCGACGCGCACGACCTGTTCCGCATCGACGAGGAGATCCTCGCGATCGAGGGCGTCGAGCGCACCGAGACCTCGCTCGCGATGGGCGAGCTCATCCCCTATCGACTGGCGCCGCTCCTCGAACGCTGACGTCCGCAGAGGCAGTCCTGCAAAAGAGTCTCTGCAAAGAAACTGTTGCAAGTGTTTCTTTGCAGAGGTACCTTTGCATCTATGGACGAGCCGACGAACGACCTCGAATCCTGGCCGAGCAGCACCCGGCACCCAGGCATCGACCACGTGCTCTCCTCGGAGAGCCTGAAGAGCCTGGCGCATCCCCTGCGCGTCCAGATTTACGACGAGCTCTCCACGTACGGCCCGCTCACTGCGAGCGGCCTCGCCGAGAGGCTCGGCGAGTCGAGCGGCGCGACGAGCTACCACCTGCGGCAACTCGCGAAGGCCGGTCTGGTTCAGGAGGTCGAGGGTCTCGGCAAGGGCCGCGAACGCTGGTGGGAGCGTCGACCCGGTTCGGTCGCGATCCCCGACGCGCGCAGTCTGCCTCCGGGGAGCGCCGATCGCCTCGCGGTCAAGCTCGTGGAGGACGAGTGGTTCCGCTCGCGCGAGCAGAACTTCCGCGAGTTCCTGACCACGGGCGACGAGGTCTTCGGCCCCGAATGGCTCGACATCGCGACCTCCGACACCATCAACGTGAAACTGACTCCCAACCAGTTGCACGGGCTCGTGACCGACATCGACCTCGTGCTGAAGAAGTACCTCGACGCGTACAAGCGCACGCCGTCGCCGGGATCGCGCCCCGTGCAGATCCACATCAACGCCTTCCCGCTCGTCCGCGGACAGGCATCCGAGACCGACGGAACGGACCGCTCATGAACACCCTCACCGTCTCCCCGGCGTCGAACCGGCTCTCCGAACCGGCTGTGCGCGCGGGACTCGCCCTCGCGCGCTGGGGTCGGCGGCGGGCCATCCGGCGCACCGATCGCGAGCGGATGCTCCGCGCCCTCGCCGAGCGGTCGGCGCGACGCGACGCGACCGAGGAGAACGCCCGCATCCGTGCCGCCGCGCGCCTGATGCTGATGTAGGCCGGTTCGGCCGCGCAATCGCGCGCGCCGCTCGGGTTTGGTTCGGCGGCCGTCGCGTGTCAGTGTGTACTGCCCGAACACCCCCGCGCCGAACAGCCCGCGAAGGAGCACCATGGCACGCCGACGTCCCCTGCAGCTCGACGGACGGCTCGCCGTCGTCACCGGAGCCGGGAGCGGAATGGGCCGGGCCTCGGCCGAATTGCTCGCCGCACGCGGCTGCGCTCTCGCTCTGGTCGACCGCGACGCGGCCGCGCTCGAGGCCGTTGCCGACGACCTGCGCCGTCGAGGCGCCGCTGCGAGCACGCACGTGGTGGACCTCGCCGACCTCGACGCCGTGGGCGCACTCCCCGACGCCGTCGCCGACGCCCACGAATCCGCCCCGAGCATCCTGCTGAATTGCGCGGGCGTGTCGATGCTCGGCAGCTTCGAGCAGGCCACGCTCGAGGAGTTCCGCTGGGTCGTCGACATCAACCTCTGGGGAACCGTCGCGATGACGAAGGCGTTCCTGCCCGCCCTCACGGCGTCCGGCGACGCGCACATCGCGAACGTCTCGAGCCTCTACGGCCTGGCCGCGCCGGCCGGCCGGGTGCCCTACGTCACGTCGAAGTTCGCCGTGCGCGGATTCACCGACGCCCTCCGCCACGAGCTCGAGGCGACGGAGGTCTCGGTCTCGGCGATCTACCCCGGCGGCGTGCAGACCGGGATCATCCACCACGCGCGAGTGGCCGCCGCCGTCGCGCCGGGCGCCGCGGCCCGTGCCGCCGACGCGCAGGCGGCCCTCTACCGCACGACGCCGGCCCAGGCGGCCGAGCGCATCGTCGACGGCATCGTGCGCCGTCGCCCGAGGGTGTTCATCGGGCGCGACTCGCGACTCAGCGACGTCGTCACGCGGGTGGCACCCGTCGGGTACTGGAACGTCATGCGCGGCATCGTCGCGGCCGCGGCCGACACGCGCTGATCGCCGCTGCGCACGCGCGACGGTCGGCGTCCGCTCGCAGGGCGCGCCCGAGACGACGGATGCCCGCCCCGACGAATCGGGACGGGCATCCGGTGGTGTGATCCGCGCTTACGCGTCGACGCCCTCCGCGGGAGCCTCGGCGTGCTCGCCGGTCGCGGCGCGGCCGTTGGTGTCGGCCTCCTCCGCGATGACGGGAGCGAGCGAGAGCTTGCCGCGGTCGTCGACCTTGGTGATCTCGACGAGGATCTTCTGGCCGACGCCGAGCACGTCCTCGACGTTCTCGACCCGCTTGCCGCCGGCGAGCTTGCGCACCTCGGAGATGTGCAGCAGGCCGTCCTTGCCGGGCAGCAGCGAGACGAAGGCGCCGAACGCGGCGATCTTCACGACCGTGCCGAGGAACTGCTCGCCGACCTCGGGGTTGGTCGGGTTGGCGATCGCGTTCACCGCGGCGCGGGCGGCCTCGGCCGTGGGGCCGTCGGTCGCGCCGATGTAGACGGTGCCGTCCTCCTCGATCGAGATCTCGGCACCGGTGTCGTCCTGGATGCCGTTGATCGTCTTGCCCTTGGGGCCGATGAGCTCGCCGATCTTGTCGACCGGGATCTGCACGCTGATGACGCGCGGCGCGGTGGGCGCCATCTCGTCGGGGCCGTCGATGGCGGCGTTCAGCACCTGCAGGATCGTGGTGCGAGCCTCCTTCGCCTGGGTCAGCGCGCCCGCGAGCACCGAGGCGGGGATGCCGTCGAGCTTGGTGTCGAGCTGGATCGCCGTGACGAACTCCGACGTACCGGCGACCTTGAAGTCCATGTCGCCGAGCGCGTCCTCCGCGCCGAGGATGTCGGTGAGCGCCGCGTAGCGGGTCTCACCGTCCTTGGTGTCGGAGATGAGGCCCATCGCGATGCCCGCGACCGGAGCCTTCAGCGGCACGCCCGCGTTCAGCAGCGACAGCGTCGAGGCGCACACGGAGCCCATCGAGGTGGAGCCGTTCGAGCCGAGTGCCTCCGAGACCTGGCGGATGGCGTAGGGGAACTCCTCGCGGCTCGGCAGCACCGGCACGAGCGCCCGCTCGGCGAGCGCGCCGTGGCCGATCTCGCGACGCTTCGGCGAACCCACACGACCCGTCTCACCCGTCGAGTACGGCGGGAAGTTGTAGTTGTGCATGTAGCGCTTCTTCGTCTCGGGCGAGAGCGAGTCGATCTGCTGCTCCATCTTCAGCATGTTCAGCGTGGTGACGCCCATGATCTGGGTCTCGCCGCGCTGGAAGATCGCCGAGCCGTGCACCCGCGGGATGACCTGGACCTCGGCGTCGAGCGGACGGATGTCGGCCAGGCCGCGGCCGTCGATGCGCACGCCCTCGTCGAGGACCCGCGAGCGGACGACGAGCTTCGTGACCGACTTGTACGCAGCCGAGACCTCGCCGAGTGCCGACTCGGGCAGCTCGCCCGCCTCGACCTTCGCGGCGACGGCCTCCTTCACGCGCGACTTCAGCGCGTCGTCGGCGTCCTGCCGCTCGACCTTGCCGGCGATCTGGTAGACGTTCTTCAGCTCGTCGTAGGCGAGGCCCGCGACGACGTCGTACGTCGACTGCTGGTAGGGCGGGAACGTCGGGTAGTCGGCGGTCTCCTTCGCCGCAGTCGCGGCGACCTTCTCCTGCGCCTCGACGAGCTGCTTGATGAACGGCTTCGCGGCCTCGAGGCCCTCGGCGACGACCTCCTCGGTCGGCTTGACGGCGCCGCCCTGGATGAGGTTCCACGCGCCGTCGGTCGCCTCGGCCTCGACCATCATGATCGCGACGTCCTGCGAGCCGTCGGCCTCGGTCACGACGCGACCGGCGACGACCATGTCGAAGACGGCGTCCTCGAGCTGCGAGTACTTGGGGAAGGCGACCCACTGGCCGTCGATGAGCGCGACGCGAACGCCGGCCACGGGACCGGAGAACGGCAGGCCCGAGAGCTGCGTCGAGAGCGACGCCGCGTTGATCGCGAGCACGTCGTAGAGCTCGTCGGGCTCGATCGCGAGGACGGTCACGACGACCTGGACCTCGTTGCGGAGGCCCTCGACGAACGAGGGACGCAGCGGACGGTCGATGAGACGGCAGGTGAGGATCGCCTCGGTCGAGGGACGACCCTCGCGGCGGAAGAACGAGCCGGGGATGCGGCCCGCGGCGTACATGCGCTCCTCGACGTCGATCGTGAGCGGGAAGAAGTCGAAGTGCTCCTTCGGCTGCTTCGACACCGACGTGGCGGAGAGCAGCATGGTCTCCTCGTCGATGTAGGCGACCGCGGAGCCCTGCGCCTGCTGCGCGAGGCGACCGGTCTCGAACCGGATGGTGCGGGTGCCGAAGCGACCGTTGTCGATGACGGTCTCGGCGAACGTGATTTCAGGACCTTCCAAGAGGTCTCTCTCCTTTGTTTCGGCTCGCACGCCCGTGTGGCGCGCGAGGTGAACGCGGAGCAGGGAACAGGCAGATCTCAGCGCGTCGATGACCCGCCAGCGCTGGCCACCAGTAGAAGTCCACCAAGCTCTCGCTTGGTAAGCCACCACAGGGGACCAGCTTCCTGCCGGCCTGCTCCGGAGCGCCCATGGGAGGGCGCGAGCTCATGTTGAATTGAGCGGATGCCGCGCGGGCACCCCCGCCGAGCCTATCAGCCCGGCGTGTCGCGACCTAGCGGGCCGGTTCGACGCAGAGGCGAGCGGATGCCGCGGCGCGCCGGTCACGCCCGCATTCCGCGCCGCGCCCGCTCGTCGGCGCGGCCCGGGAGCTGCACCAACGCGTCGTGCTTCGCGACCCGGCCGTCGCCCGCCGTGCGCCCGAGGAGCCGTCGGCCGGCCCACGGCACCGCATGCCGGAGCAGCCACTCGGCGTTCGGCAGCGGCGGTGCGTCGGGTTCGTCCGCGCCGTCGTGGAGCACGGCGTCGAGGCCGGCGAGCGCCGCGGCATCCGGCACGCCCAGGACGTGGGCCGCGGCGTACGCGAGCGCGCGGTGACCCGACGAGTTCAGGTGCACGCGGTCCTCCGCCCACATGCCGCGCGCGGTGAGCCCGCCGTGCGTGGACGCGTCGAGGACCATCGCGCCCGACCGCTCCGCGCGCGCGACGAGGTGCTCGGCGAACCGCTCGAACGAGGCCCGCACCGAGCCGAGTCGCGCGTGCGCCGGCAGGAACGGCGTCACCACGAGCACGTCGCATCCGGACGCGCGAAGCCCGTCGACGGCGTCGCCCACGCGATCGGCGAGCACTTCGGCGCGGACCCCCACCCGGACGAGGTCGTTGCCGCCGATCAGCACCGTGACGAGGTCGGCTCCGAGCTCGACCGCCCGTGGCAGCTGGACGTCGACGGCGTCGATCACGCGCCGGCTCCGCACCGCGAGGTTCGCGTACCCGATGCCGTCGCCCGACTGCGCGAGCAGCATCGCGAGCCGGTCCGCCCAGCCCCGGTACTCCCCCGCTGCCATCCGCGACGAGTCGCAGAGCCCCTCCGTGACCGAGTCGCCCACGGCGACGAACCTGCGCCAGGCGGGCCGGGTGCGCTCGGATGCGGCATCGCGCCGCGGCATCCGCTCGTCGCCGTCGAGCGCGCTCGACTCGTCGCCGCCGGCCGCCGGCGACACCGCGGTCGACGGCCGCGCCCGTTCGGCCACCCATGGCGCGGCGCCGACACGCGTGCCCGCCCGACCCGCTCGGTGCAGATCGGCGGCGTGCTCGTAGTGGCCGAGCAGCTCGTCGCCGAGCGCCGACCAGCTCCGACCGGCGACGCCCTGCCGAGCGGCGCGTCCGAACGCGCGGCGCTTCGCGTCGTCGCCGGCGAGGTCGCGGACCCGCGCGACGAGCTCGTCGAGGTCGCCGGGCCGGTAGAGCCATCCGTCCCGGCTCGACGTCACGAGGTCCACCGGGCCGCCGCGCCCGGTGGCGACGACCGGCACGCCGCTCGCGAGCGCCTCCTGGACGGTCTGGCAGAAGGTCTCGCTCTCGCCCGGGTGGACGAACACGTCGAGGCTCGCCATCGCCTCGGCCAGCGCGTCGCCGCCGAGGAACCCCGTGAATGCGGCATCCGGGAGCATCGCCTCGAGCGCCGGGCGTGCCGGACCGTCGCCGATCACGACCAGCCGCACGCCCTCCACCGCGGAGAGCGCCCGGAGGTCCTCCACCTGCTTCTCCGGTGCGAGGCGGCCGACGTAGCCGACCAGGACCTCGCCATCGGAGGCGTGCCGACGTCGCCAGTCGAGCGAGCGTCGCTCGGGTCGGAAGCGGTCCGTGTCCACCCCGCGGGCCCAGCGCCGGAGGCGCTCCACCCCGTACCCCTCGAGCTGCGCGATCGCCGCCGAGGACGGCGCGAGGGTGAGCGTCGCCCGCCGGTGGAGGCGCCCGACGTGGTTGGCGAGCATCGGCGCCGCGCCCGGCACGCGGTAGCGCTCGGCGTAGGCCGGGACGTCCGTCTGGTAGACCGCGACGCTCGGCGCGCCGATGCGTTCGGCGGCGACCACGCCCTGCCAGCCGAGCACGAAGGGCGACGCGAGGTGCACGACGTCGGGGGCGAACTCGGCGAGCGTCCCCGCGAGCCGCCGGGTGCCGGCGAAGGTCACGCGGACCTCGGGGTAGCCGGGCATCGGCACGGAGCGGAGGAACTCCGCGCGGGCGCCGTGCAGGCCGTGGTCGACGGGACCGGACCGGGGGGCGAGGACGAGCGCCTCGTGGCCCTGCCGCTCGAGGTGATGGAGCACCTGCAGCAGGGAGTGCGTGACGCCGTTCATGTGCGGGAGGAACGACTCGGCGAGCAGTGCGACTCTCACGCGGCCAGCATGGGGTGCCGAACGGTCGCGACACGACACGAGACACCGGGGTCCGCCGAGGGTTCACCGAGGCGACGGATGCCGTTCGCGCGCCGGTCGCGAACGGGTCAACCCCTCGCGGCGCCCACCGCGCAGGCGCATCATGGGAGGCGGGCGCATGTCCGGTGCGTCCGGAATCGTTCGAGGGGGAACGACATGTCATCGGTCGCACGGGTCACCACGATCACCGCCTACTCCGAGACCAGCTTCGAGGATGCGGTCGCGGTCGGCATCGCCCGGTCCGCCGAGACGCTGCGGGGCGTCAAGGGCGCGTGGGTGAAGGAGCAGAAGGTCAAGGTCGACGGCGGGAAGGTGGTCGAGTGGTCGGTCACGCTGGAGGTCACGTTCGTGCTCGAGCACTGATCGGGCACGGCACACGCGGGACATGATCCGGATGTCCCGCGCCGCCTCCCGTCGTCGCGCGTGAGGTGTCGGGGAGGGAGGCCGTGCCACGCAGCGGGTGCCGCGGTCGGGACCGGGTCCCGCCGCGGCATCCGCTTGCCGGGAGGCGCTGCTACTCCCCCGCGAGGCCGCCGAGCAGGTGGCCCATCGGGCGGTCGAGGGCGAACGGATCGCTCACGAGCTCGCTGCGATCGGTGCGCTCGACGAGGCCCGCGAACTCGGTCGCACCGCGGAAGATGCGGTCGGGCAGCGAGCGCACGCCGTCGCCGCCCCCGCCCCAGTCGCTCGTCGCGGCGAAGACGCCGGTGGTGACCGGGATGGCGTGCAAGTAGGTGAACAGCGGGCGGATCGCGTAGTCGATCGCGAGCGAGTGGCGCGGCGTGCCGCCCGTGGCGCCGATCAGCACCGGCAGGTCGGTGAGCGCCTGCGGGTCGATCACGTCGATGAACGACTTGAACAGTCCCGCGTAGCTCGTCGTGAAGATCGGCGTGACGACGATGAGGCCGTCCGCCGAGGCGATCGCATCGAGCGCCTCCTCGAGCTTCGGCGGTGCGAAGCCCATCAGCAGGTGGTTGGTGATGTCGTGCGCGAGGTCGCGCAGCTCGAACACGGTCGCCTCGACCTCGACTCCGCGCTCCTGCAGGAGCCCGGCGCTGTCGGCGAGGAGCCGATCCGCGAGCTGCCGGCTCGAGCTGGGCGTCGAGAGCCCGGCCGAGACGACGACGATCTTCCGGGTGGTCATCGCACACCTGCCGTCCGGGTCGCGGCCGGACCGAACGCCGAGCCGGTCGAGGCGCCGGGGACCGGGGCGGTCGCGCCGTCCTGGTACGGCGAGCCGAGCGTGAGGTTGTCACCGCGGTTGGCGTTCGGGGTCGCCTGGCGCGGTGCGGCGTCACCGTACTTCGCCCGCACGAGCGCGGCGTGCGTGGGCGCGTCGGGCACGTCGGCCGGACGGTCCTTCTCGAACTCGCGACGGAGCACCGGCACGACCTCCTCGCCGAGCAGGTCGAGCTGCTCGAGCACGGTCTTCAGCGGCAGGCCCGCGTGGTCGATGAGCCACAGCTGACGCTGGTAGTCGCCGACGTAGTCGCGGAAGCCGAGGGTGCGGTCGATGACCTCCTGCGGGCTGCCGACGGTGAGCGGGGTCTGCTGCGTGAACTCCTCCATGCTCGGCCCGTGGCCGTACACGGGGGCGTTGTCGAAGTACGGGCGGAACTCGTTCACGGCATCCTGCGAGTTCTTCCGCATGAAGACCTGTCCGCCGAGGCCGACGATCGCCTGCGCGGCCGTGCCGTGGCCGTGGTGCTCGTACCGCTGGCGGTACAGCGCGATCATGCGCTGCGTGTGGGATGCGGGCCAGAAGATGTGGTTCGCGAAGAAGCCGTCACCGTAGAACGCGGCCTGCTCGGCGACTTCGGGCGTGCGGATCGAGCCGTGCCAGACGAAGGGCGGCACGCCGTCGAGCGGACGCGGCGTCGAGGTGAAGCCCTGCAGCGGCGTGCGGAACTTGCCCTCCCAGTCGACGACGTCCTCGCGCCAGAGGCGGTGCAGGAGCTCGTAGCTCTCGATCGCGATCGGCAGGCCCTGGCGGATGTCCTTGCCGAACCACGGGTAGACGGGGCCGGTGTTCCCGCGGCCCAGCATGAGGTCGGCACGGCCGCCCGAGACGTGCTGGAGCATCGCATAGTCCTCCGCGAGCTTCACGGGGTCGTTCGTGGTGATGAGCGTCGTGGCCGTCGACAGCTGGAGCGTCGTGGTCTGGCCGGCGATGTACGCGAGCGTCGTGGTGGGCGAGGACGACCAGAACGGCGGGTTGTGGTGCTCGCCGAGCGCGAAGACGTCGAGACCGACCTCCTCGGCGTGCGTGGCGATGGTCAGCGTCGCCTGGATCCGCTCGGCCTCGCTCGGCGTGCGGCCGTTGGTGGGGTCCTGCGTGATGTCGCTGACGGTGAAGATTCCGAACTGCATGTCGCCCTCCTGGGCTCCTTCTCTCGTTTCATGCTTTTGCATGCAATTGACCAGAACGGATGACCCGGTCGGAGTATTCCCGGCCTCATCCCGCCAGGTCGAGCACCGCTCGCGCCGCCTCGGCGAGGGCGATCCCGTACCCGCGACCGTGACCGGCCGCGTGGACCGCGAGGGGGTGGAGCTGGTGCAGCGGCACACGTTCGCGCCAGCCGTCGCGCAGGGGCGCGGCGCGATCGTAGGCCTCGAGGATGTCGGCGAGGAACGGGCAGCCGAACAGCTGCAGCATGGCGAGGTCCGTCTCGCGGTGGCCGCCGTGCGCGGCCGGGTCGATGAGCACGACCCCGTCGGCCGACCAGAGGACGTTGCCGTTCCAGAGGTCGCCGTGCAGCCGCGCCGGCGGCTCGCGGTCGTCGAAGGCGCCGGCCTCGACGACCTCGCATGCGCGTTGGACGAGCCCGGCCTCGGCGGCCGTCAGGTTCCCGGCATCGACGGCGATGGGCACGAACGGCCGCACCCGGTCGCGAGCGTAGAACGCACCCCAGGACGGCTCGTCGGCCGCGGGCATCTCGCGCCGGCCGATGTAGAGGGGGCCGCGCCATCCGTCGGGCCGGGCGCCGAAGGCCGCGGCGCCCGCCGTGTGGGTCCGAGCCAGCGATGAGCCGAACGCCTCGGCGGCCGTCCGCGTCGGACCTGTCTGGGCGATGCGCCCGAGTTCGATCCATCCTGGTCCGACTCCGGCGACCGCGGCGATCCGGGCACCGCCTGCTGCCGCGAGCCAGGCGAGACCGGCGGCCTCGGCCTCGAAGAACCCGTCGGGCGCGTCGTCGCGTCGCTTGACGATGGTCTGCACGCGACCAGTGTCGCAGGACACGGGACGGGCGGGGGTGCCGTCGGGCACCCCCGCCCTTCTGTCGACGACCGATCAGGCCTGGTCGTCGTCCGTGTGGTTGTGGAAGTTGTCGTGCTCGTGGTCGTGGTCGGGCGAGAGGCCGCCACCACCGGGGAGGTTCACCGTGCCCTCGGGGCCGGCCGGCTCCGGGACGACGAAGTTCCCCGGGACGTCGACACCTTCGACGCCGTTCACCGTCTCGGTGGAGTAGGCGTAGGTGAGCAGCGCGAACGCGATGGCGTCCACGTTGACGTCGAACGCCTTCATCGAGAGGTTGTCGATGGTGTCGCACGCCAGGTGGTAGCACTGGTCGTAGGACTCACCCGCGGTACCGCCCCAGATCGCCGCCTGCTCCTCGGTCTTGAGGACCTCGGCGCCCGTGAAGAGGCCACCGGCCGGGATCCCGACGCGGATGAAGGCGTCGTAGTCGCTGCGTCCGCTGAACTGCGCGTCGTCGTACGGCTCGCCGACCGAGGTGTAGTAGCTCTCGAACAGGTCCTCGATCTGCACCGAGCCCTCGGGGATCGGCACGCCGGCCGGGGCGTCCCAGCCGGACTCGTCACCGTCGTACACCATGAAGATGTAGTTCGGCGAGGCGACCATGTCGAAGTTCAGGTAGAGCGCGATGCGGTCCCGCTCCTCCTGGCTCAGCTCGGCGACGTAGGCCTCCGATCCGAGTAGGCCGTCCTCCTCGGCCGCCCACCAGGCGAGGCGGATCGTGTTCTGCGGCTTGAGCTTGGAGGTGCTCTGCGCGAACTCGAGCAGCGCGGCAGAGCCGCTGCCGTTGTCGTTGATGCCGGGTCCGGCCTCGACCGAGTCGAGGTGGGCGCCCGCCATCACCACGTTGTCGTCGTCGACGCCGGTCTTCTCGGCGATGACGTTCTTCTGCGGCCGCTCCTCAGGCGCCGGCACGAAGACGCGCGCGGTCGATCCGTCCTGCGAGAGCGCCACTCCGTCCTCGTAGCTCGCGCCGACGACCGGGATGCCGTGCGTGATGGACGTACCGTCATTGAGCGTGCCGGCGTTCGCGACGATGAGCGCCGTGCGATCGGCCGTGTTGCCCTGGTTGAAGATGATCACGCCTTCGGCCCCGGCCAGCTCGGCATAGCGCGCCTTCTCGCCGAAGTTGCAGGCGCCGCGCTGGACCAGCGCGATGTCGTTGGGACCGGAGAAGTCGAGGCCGGCGAAGTCGGCGGCCTCGCAGCCGCTCGTGCTCGCGTTGCCGAGCCCGAGAGCGAGGTCGACCGGGATGACGTTGCCGGTGACGTCGCCCGACCCGGTGCCGGAGAAGGCACCGGTCTCGTAGTCCGCCTGGACCGGCGTGAGCTGTGAGAGCTCGGCGGGGCCGAAGTAGGTGTACGGGAACTCGTCGATCGTGACGGTCCAACCGGCGGCTTCGAGGGTCTCGACGACGTAGTCGACGCTCGCCTCGTAGCCCTCCGTGCCGGCGGCACGGTTGCCGCCGTTCGCGTCGGCGATGGCCTGGAATGCCTCCTGGTGCTCCATGGCACCCTCGGCACTGACGCACTCGAGGAGTTTCGCCATCGTGTTGTTGTTGCGTGCGTCGCACGACTTGCCGGGTGCGGCAAGTGCGGCGCCCGCGGGCACCAGGGCCAGAGCTGCGACGGTCGACGCACTGGTTGCGAGTACGGCCGCGCGGCGGGAAAGCCTCGTAGATCGATACATCGTCTCTCCTTCTCGGGGGCATCATCGTCGACGCCCTCGCGGGAGAGACTACGTCGGTCGGCGCGGCGGGTAACAGTCTTGACTTCGCGAAACCCCCCGACTATTAAGTCGGCAGGTCGTCACGGGCCGTCGGCGGCGGGCGTCACGTCGTCGCGTCCCAGGACGGCCGCGAGCCCGCTCGGGTCGAGCTCCACGCGGAACGGTCGCGACGCCCCTTCGATGACGGCGGGAACCCGCACGTATCGCCCCTCTACGCGGAATGCGTCGAGGTCGTCGCGCCAGCGCGCGTCCGCGACCTCGCCGAGGAAGCCGGCGTGCCGCGGACGATCCCCGCCGACGAGTTGCACGCCGATGCGGTACCTCGGGGAGAGCCAACGACGCGCGCGGGGCACGAGGATCGCGTGCTGCGATGCTCCCCCATGCAGGCGGGCGAGGTCGATGGCGGGCTGGTGCCGGTGGACGTCGACGACCGGGACGCTGGTGCGCACATCGGCCTCGGCCGGCGACGCATCGACGATCTCGAGCCCGTCGAGGCTCGAGAGGTCGCCCATGGGATCGGGGTTGCGCATGCGCCGCTCCCGGACGAACGCGACCACTCCCCATCCCGCCGTCAGCGCGATCGCAACGAGGAGCGCCACCAGCCATCCTCCGCTGTCGGGCCGGATCAGCCCGGTGAGCAGGAGCAGGGCGACGAGCACCAGGTACGGGAGCGGCTCCCAGCGGAGCGGCGAGACGAAGCGGGGCGCGGACACCACGACAGGCTACCGGCCGGGCCGGAGCGGATCCGTCGCGACCTCGCGCTCAGCGGAGAGCGGGCAGCCGCGCCCCGATCTCCTCGAGCACCGACTCGCTGCCGGCGTACAGCCCGTGCTCGCGCGGCCGATGCGCGACGACGTCGGTGAACCCCAGCTCGCGCGCTCGGCCGACCGCGTCCTCGAACGTCGCGACGCTCGTCAGCGAGTACCGGGTGTCGCCGTCCAGCGAGAGCACGCGGTCGAACTCGTCCGGCGCTCGATCCTCCGCGGCGAGGGCGTCGTCGAGGCGCGCGGACAGGTCGGACAGATGGGCCCACCACGCGGCATCCGTGTCGACGGCACCGCCGGTGGTCACCCAGCCCGAGCCGTAGCGGGCGGCGAGCCGCATGGCGCGCGGGCCGTTCGCGGCCATGAGGAACGGCATCCGCGGCTCCTGCGACGGCTCGCCGACCATGCGCGCCGCGACCGCCGAGAAGCGGTCGCCCGAGTACGAGATGCCCTCGCCCGAGCCGCGTTCGAAGCGCAGCAGGCGGTCGAGCGCCTCGGTGAACTCGCGGAAGCGCTCGTACCGCTCGCGCGGGGAGAGCTCGGACTGCCCGAGCACGTAGGCGTCGAAGCCCGTGCCGCCCGAGCCCAGTCCGAGGATCAGGCGCCCGCCGGAGACCTGGTCGAGCGTCGCGACGTCCTTCGCGAACGGGACCGGGTGCCGGTAGTTGGGGCTTGCGACGAAGGTCCCGAGCCGGATGCGCTCGGTGACCACGGCCGCCGCCGTGAGCGTCGGCACGGTCGCGTGCCACCGCTCCCCCGCGAGCCCCCGCCAGGAGAGGTGATCGTAGGTCCAGGCGTGGTCGAAGCCGAGCTGCTCGGCCTGCCGCCAGAGCCGTGCCGCCTCCGGCCAGTCGTACTGCGGGAGGATGACGAGGCCGAAGCGCATGATCGGAGCCTACGCTCGGCTGTCGGCCGGGATCACGACGGGCTCGGTGGGCGGATCGATCGTCGCGTCGGCGGGGATCGGGACGACGTCCGGTTCGGCCTCGATCACGGCCGGGTCCCGCGGCGACCGCTCCAGCTTGACGAGCACGATGCCGCCGAGGATCAGCAGGCCGCCGAGGATCTGCAGCGGCCCGAGCGCCTCGCCGAGGAGGACCCAGCCGACGATTCCGGCGAAGATCACCTCGGACAGGCCGAGGAACGAGGACAGTCGCGAGCCGAGCAGGCGGATGGCGGCGATGCCCGCCGAGTAGGCGAACGCCGTCGAGACCGCGCCGACGGTGAGGAGCGGCACCCACCACGGCGCGCTGCCGCCGAGGAACGCGACCTCGACGAGCGCCGCCTCCATGGGCATGAGGCCGAGGAGCCCCGCGATGCCGAGCGCGACGGCGCCGACGACGAACCCGGCGGCGATGAGCGCGACGGGCGGGAGTTGCTCGGTGGCGCGCTCGCCGATCGCGTAGTAGACGCAGACGCCGACCATGGCGATCGCCGCGAACGCGAGGCCGAGGGGGTCCAGGTCGCCGCCGCCGGGCCCGATCACGAGCCAGAGGCCGGCGAGCGCGAGCGCTGAGCCGCCGAGGACGATGAGCTGCGGCATCCGCCTCGTGGTCGCCCAGGCGAAGAGCACGAGCGCGATCGGGGCGAGGTACTCGATGAGGAGCGTCATCGACACCGGGATGCGCTCGAGCGACGCGTAGAACGCGAACTGGACGCCCGCGACCGCGACGACGCCGTAGAGCAGGATGGTCCAGCGGGCGCGCCAGAGCGGCCTGAGGTCGAACCGGAGTGCGATCAGCGCGGGCACGACGAGCAGCGCGGCCGCGATCGAGATCCGCGCGAGGACAGCCGCTCCGGGCGACCACCCCGCCTCGAGCAGGGGCTTGACGAAGACGCCGCCCACCCCGAACGAGAGCCCGGCGGCGAGCCCGAGCGCGATGCCGACGATCCCCCGTGATGCACGCACGGCCGCCCTCCTCCACAGTCCGCACGCCGTCGGCCCCGTGAGGACCGAACGTCGTTATGCTCGTGACAGTAGCCGAGCGGATGTCAGGAGTCAAATGATTTTCACCGATGACACGGTCGCGGCCCTCGGATTCATGGCCGCCGTCGCCGACACGGTGCCCGGCGCGTCCGAATCCGGCGAGGACGAGCTCGCCACGACCGAGCAACTGGCCGGCCTCCTCGACGTCTGGGGCTTCTCCGGTCGACGCGACGGCGACGAGCGCGAACTCGACGAGGTCCGCAACGTCCGCGACCGCCTGCGCGAGATCTGGACCCTCGAGCGAGACCCCATGGCCGGCGCTGTCAACGCGATCCTCGAGGAGTCGCACGCGATCCCCCGGCTCGTGCGTCACGACGCGCTCGACTGGCACATCCACGCCGTCTCCCAGGATCGGCCCCTGGCCGAGCGCATGCTCGTCGAGGCCGCGATGGCGCTCGTCGATGTCATCCGCGCCGACGGGATCGGCCGACTCGCGCGATGCCAGGCCGACGACTGCACGGGGGTCTTCGTCGACCTCTCGAAGAACGCGTCGAAGCGCTACTGCAGCACGCGCTGCGGCAACCGCATGGCGACACGCGCGTACCGCGCCCGCAGCGCGGAGTGACCCGCGGCGCGTGAACCGCGCCGGAGACCCGCGGACGGGCCCTCACCACGGCGAGGGATGCCGCGGGGGCGACGCGTGGACTCGCCGCGCCCCGCGGCATCCGTCCGCATGCCGCTCAGGGAACCTGGCCCTGGTGCGGCCCCTCCTCGATCTCCTCGATGGCCTTGTCGATGAAGGCGGGGAGATCGTCGGGGTTGCGGCTCGAGACGAGGCCCTGGTCGACGACCACCTCCTCGTCGACCCATGACGCCCCGGCGTTGCGCAGGTCGGTCCGCAACGACGGATAGGACGTGAGCGTCCGACCCCGGACGACGTCGGCCTCGACGAGGATCCACGACCCGTGGCAGATCACGGCGACCGGCTTGTGCTGTTCGAAGAAGGCACGCGCGAAGGCGACGGCGTCGTCGTCCATGCGAAGGTGGTCGGCGTTCACCACGCCGCCGGGCAGCACGAGCGCGTCGTAGTCGTCGGCGCGAACCTCCGCGACCGGTCGATCGACGTCGAACGAGTCACCCTCGTCCAGGTGGTTCATGCCTCGCACGCTGCCGTCGCCCGGCGCGACGAGGTGGGTCTCGGCACCCGCGTCCCCGATCGCATCCCACGGCTCCGTGAACTCGACCTGCTCGAACCCGTCGGTGACGAGGAAGGCGACCGTCTTCCCGCTGAGTCGCTCGGCCATGTGGTGCTCCTTTCATCGGCGCGTACCCGACGGTAGGTCGCAGGCGGACCCGCCTCAACGGGCTTGACAGGGCATGCGACGCATCAGTCGCCGGGCACGTACCCCGGCGCATCCGTCGCCGGACGCGCGCGCGGCGCGCGGCCGGGCACGCGGGCCGCAGCCGTCTGGACATGACGAAGACCCCCGGCCGGCTCGTGGTGAGCGGGGCGGGGGCCTTCGCAAGAAGTTCGCGTTGTCGTCGAAGACTCACGACGCTGTGTCGAGAGCCGCGCGGTCCGCCTGGCGGCGGCGTGGTGCGCTTAGCGGCGCAGCCCGAGACGCTCGATGAGCGACCGGTAGCGGTTGATGTCGACGTCGGCGAGGTAGCCGAGCAGACGACGACGCTGACCGACGAGGAGGAGCAGGCCACGACGCGAGTGGTGGTCGTGCTTGTGCTCCTTCAGGTGCTCGGTGAGGTCCTTGATCCGCTTGGTGAGGATCGCGATCTGGACCTCGGGGGATCCAGTGTCACCGGGGTGGGTCGCGTACTCTTCGATGATCGCCTTCTTGATGTCTGCATCCAGTGCCATAGATGGGATCCCTTCTTCTCGTTGCGCGCTGCCCGGGGCCTGATGCCTGGGCTCTCTTGATGCGCGGCCGATTCACGGCAACCTCCATACTCTAGCAGAGCGGATGCCGCGGGGCGGACGCGTGCGTGGACGCGACGACACCGGCGCGAGCCGTCACCGACTCGGGCCCGAACGCGGTGCCCGGAATACCGCGGAGCCTCAGGCGGTTCCGGCATGCGTGGAACTCGAGTCCGTGGATGCCGTTGCGGTCGACGTGGCCGTGATCGGCGCCGGGCAGGCGGGGCTCTCAGCGGCCCATCACCTGCGACGCAGAGGCTTCGCGCCCGTCGGGACGGACCCGGCGGCCGGCGACACCTTCGTCGTGCTCGACGCGAACCCGGCGCCGGGCGGCGCCTGGCAGCACCGTTGGGCGTCGCTGCGCATGGGGACGGTGAACGGCATCCACGAACTGCCCGGCCACCCGGTCCCGCCCGCGGACCCGGCGGCGGCGAGCCGCGACGTGCTCCCGCCGTACTTCGCCGAGTACGAGCGCCGGTTCGACCTCGACGTGCAGCGCCCGGTACGGGTGAAGGCGGTGCGCCGCGCAGACGACGACCCGCACGGCCGGCTCCTCGTCGAGACCGACCGAGGCACGTGGGCGGCGCGCTACGCCATCAATGCGACCGGCACCTGGACGCGCCCGTTCCGCCCGTACTACCCCGGCATCGACCGCTTCCGCGGGCGGCAGCTGCACGTCGCCGACTACGTCTCGGCCGACGAGTTCGCCGGGAAGCGCGTGATCATCGTCGGCGCCGGCGTCTCGGCCGTGCAGCTGCTCGACGAGATCTCGCACGTCGCCGAGACGACGTGGATGACCCGGCGCGAGCCGGAGTGGGTCGAGGAGGATTTCGACCTTCCGGCCCGCACCGCGGCCATCGCCGGCGTCGAGGCGCGCGTGCGCGAGGGTCTGCCGCCCGGCAGCGTGATCGCCGTCACCGGCATGCACTGGACGCCGTGGGCGCGCGCGGCACAGGCGCGGGGCGTGCTCGTGCGGCATCCGATGTTCGCCTCGATCGAGGAGGACGGCGTGCGCATGCCCGACGGGTCGTTCCGGCCGGCCGACGTGATCCTCTGGGCGACCGGGTTCCGGCCCGCACTCGACCACCTCGCACCGCTCGGACTGCGCACTCGCGCCGGTGGCTTCCGCGTGGCCGACACGCGTTCCCTCGACGACCCGAGGCTGTTCCTCATCGGGTACGGACCGTCGCAGTCGACCGTCGGCGCGAATCGCGCGGGACGGACGGCGGTGCAGCAGATCGTGCTGGAGCGGCGCGCGGCCGTCGCCGCGTAGGCGCTGCGCCGTTGCCCGCAGGGCTGGGGACGGAGCACACTGGCCGCATGGCCATCGCGATGAAGCGCGTCTACGACGCCCCCGAGGCATCCGACGGCGTCCGGGTGCTGGTCGACCGGCTGTGGCCGCGCGGCGTCTCGAAGGAGCGCGCCGAACTCGACGACTGGGCGAAGGATGCCGCGCCCTCCCCCGAGCTGCGCACCGAGTGGCACCACGCCGACGCCGATCGGTTCGACGAGTTCGCCGCCCGGTACCGAGCCGAGCTCGACGAGAATCCGGCGGCGCATGCGCTGCTGGCGCTCGCGGGCGAACATGAGCGCGTGACGCTGCTGTTCGGCGCGCGGGACCAGCGGGTCAACCACGTCAGCGTGCTGCTCGCCTGGCTGGCCGACCACGGGGCATCCGTCGAGTCGTAGGCGGATGCCGTCGAGGCTCATCGTCGCCCGTTGCAGGTGCTCGGCCCTGGGCGTAGCGTGCCGAGCAACCCGAGAAAGCGAGTGATCATCATGATGAGGATCAGGCGCGCGCGAACCGCGGCCCTGACGATCGCCGCCGCGGCTGCGTTCGCCTTCGCCGGCGCCGGCGCCGCACAGGCCGCACCCGCCATCCCGCTGAACGGCGGACAGGAGGTGCCCACGCCGAACGACTTCGGCGCCCACGGCTGGTTCAGCTACGAGATCGACGACGACCTGAACGAGTTCTGCTACACGCTCGACGTGAAGGGGCTCTCGGCGCCGGCCACGGCCGCCCACGTGCACGTCGCCCCCCGCAACGTCGCTGGACCGGTCGTGATCCCGCTCGGCGTGCCGAGCGCGACCGACTTCTCGGTCGGCGGCTGCACGACGGTGAACGACGAGGCCCTGCTCGACGCGATCGCGGCGAACCCGGGCGGCTACTACGTCAATGTGCACAACGCGAACAACCCGCCGGGAGAGATCCGGGGTCAGCTGAAGTAGCGCACGCCCGACTCGGCCGCGGGGCCGGACCGCTGGAAGCGACGGTGCAGCAGGTGAGGCCGCTTCGGTGGTCTCGACGTCAGCCGTGCATGGACGCGATATCGGTGGACGGCGTGCAGGAATGCCGCTCTCACCGGGTATTCCGACGCAGATCGATGTCGGTGGGTCCTGATTGGATGGACCCATGCCAGCGATCCTCGACCTCCCCGCCGGACAGGCGCTCGAGTTCGAGTTGGCCGCGATCGCGAGCTTCGAGCAGATCATCCGGCGGCTGCACGCCGATCGGTACCGGAGCGTCCAGCGCGCGCGTGCACTCGCCACCGAGGCCGCCGGGGTCACCGCGTCGAGCACTGCGCGCGACCGCGACATGGCCACCCGGTCGTTCGTCGCCGAGCTCGCGACGACGCTCGGCCAGCACGAGGCATCCGCTGCTCGCCTCGTCGCCGAGGCCGAACGCCTGACCGGGCCGCGCGTCGCGACGCTCGACGCGCTCGACGCCGGCGAGGTCGCGCCGACGCAGGTCCATTCCGTGCTCGAGCTCACGCGAGGCGCGCCGGCCGAGGTCGCCGACGCCGTGGAGCGCGTCGCGCTCGACGCGGCCTCCGCCGCCGTGGCCGATGGCGTCGTCTCGACGAATGCCGACGTGCGCCGCCGCATGCGGCGGGTGCGCGAACGCCTGCTGCCCGAACCGCTCGTCGACCGACGCACTCGCGCTGCCGCCGACCGTCGCATGTGCGTCGAGGCGGCGCCAGACGGCATGGCGTGGCTGAGCCTCTTCCTCGAGGCCGAGCGCGCGTTCGCGATCGAGCGGCGGCTCGACGTGCTCGCGAGTCGCGAGGCATCCGACGACCACCGCACGAGTGCGCAGCGCGCGACCGACCTCGCCGCCGACCTGCTGCTCTCCGGCACCCTCCTCGACGACGCGCGCACGCGCGACGCGGTCGCCGGGCCGACCGGCGCGGTGCGGCCGCGGCTCAACGTGACCGTGCCCGTGCTCACGCTCCTGGGCCTCGACGACGAGCCCGCCGACCTCGAGGGCTACGGGCCGATCGACGCCGAGACCGCACGCATCATCGCGGCGCACGCGCCGTCGATGCGGCGTATCCTCGTGCACCCCGAGACCGGCGCGACGCTCGGCTACGGGCGCGAGCACTACCGCGCGCCGGCCGACCTCGACGGCTTCGTGCGCGTTCGCGACGGGCAATGCCGGTTCCCGGGCTGCAACCGCCGCGCCGAGCGCGCCGACCTCGATCACACCCGCGCGTGGGCGCACGGCGGCGAGACCTGCGCCGCGAATCTCGCCGTGCTCTGCCGGCACCACCACCGCCTGAAGCACGAGGCGGGCTGGCGGGTCGCCCTCGAGGCGAACGGGATCATGCGGTGGACCTCCCCCGCCGGGCACGTGCTGCGGACGGTGCCGGAGCGACGATTCGAACCGGTCGGGGTTGGTGAGGGAGTCCACCCACCTGACTCCGCCGATCCACCGGATCCTGCGGCATCCGTCGATCTCGAACTCGGGGAGTCGCCTGGCTCCGATCTCGAGCCGGCGCCCTTCTGAGCGATCTGCCTGGTCGGTCGCCCGGACCGGCACGCACCGCGGTGTCGGTGGGTCGTCGCATCCGCCCTGCCGCAAGGACCTGCGAGGCTTCTCAGCGGGGCGGCGCACCGACGACGAGACGTCGCTGAGATTCCACGATCTCGGCGATGTGATACTGCTCCCACTTCGGTCGGCTGACGAACAGTCCATGCGAGAACCAGCCGTCGCCCTTCGCCCAATGGAGCGCCACCTCGAAATGGGGTAGCGTGCGCGCGTCGAATCGCTGGCGGCTCCCGTTGCGCACGCCGTCGGCGAGGACGACGAGGTCCATGCGCGTTCGCAGAACGACGACCCGGCCGATGTGGTCCGCGATTCGCTCCCACTCCTCCCTCGAGCGCGGGAGCGCCGGGGTGTGCATGAGGACGAGCATCCGGATCCGCTCGCCGGCGGCCGCTGCGGACAGCGCCACATTGCCGCCGTGGCTGTGCGCGTAGATGTCGTCGAACGACGTGAACTGGTTGACCTCCCGCCACAGACTCAGGTCGGAGGCTCCCTGATCGCGATCGCGCTGGGAGAACCCGCCCGTCCAGACGTAGTAGCCGCGCTCGTCGTACAGGTTCGGAGACACCTCGCTCCGGATATGACGATGCAGCTCCGCTCCGGGGCGGTACCACGGGTCGTCTCCGACCATGCCCCACGTTCCGTGGACTGCCGCGCTCACCGTTGTCGGTCCGGCCGTCGAGCCGGGTGATGAGCCCGGTGACGCCTCATCGAGCCCCGGTGCCGCACGGTTGAGCACGACCCGCGCAATCGCGCTGGCGAGCGGGTCGGCCGACTCGGTGAGGCGGTCCAGCAGCACCTGCGCCGATTCGAGCCTGCCCTCGGCGAATCGATCCAGGCCCGCCGCCGCACCGGCCGCCTCGAGGTCCTCGGGGCTCCGTGCACCAAGGGCCAGCAGCGCGAGGAGCGTCCGGGGATCGTGCGAACGGTCGACTTCACGCCACAGGGCCGCGCTGCCTTCCAAGCGCTCCGACTCGTCCAGATCGAGGTGACGCGGAAAGCCGTCCCAGTGCGCCTCGAGCATGTCGTAGAGCAGGTGCTCCAGTGACCCTTCGTCGGCGAGCTCGGCGATGGCCGGGTCGGCCTGACGGACCTGCGGCACCTCCAGTTCGGCGGCATCCCCGTGCAGATCGGCGATCTGCTCGTCGGAACCGAATGCGAAGAGCGACATCCCCATCGACTGGGCACTCCGCGAGGCGACTGCGGACCGCGAATCGGACCGGAAGGCCGCAAGCCCCCGGACCGGTTCCAATGGTGCATCTTCGACGGCCATGACATCGGACATCGCGACCCCCCGGTGCGCTCGTATCCTCCAGTGCCCCGACTCTATTGCCTCGGCCGCGACGGCCGCCCGTGCGACCATGGAATCGAGAGACCGAAAGTCGCGATCCCATGGACGACATCCGACGACGAGCCGATGAACGCGCTGGATATCCGCCGCGCTGGCTCACCGCGGTCGTCCTCGCGCTCGGCGCCGTGGCACTCGGCCTCGGCGCCGTCGTCGCGATCGGCGAGACCGTCGCTCGGGCGATCACGGCGACCTCGCCGATCTCGGCGACCGTCGTCGGCGAGTACTCGGAGGAGCGCTTCGTCGCCGACCGGCGCGGCAGCCGGCCGGTGCCGTTCCGATACGTCATCGTCCAGCTTCCCGACGGGGGCACGGCCGACGTGCGGAGCGACGACCTCGTCGTCGGATCCGACGCCACGGTCTACCGCAGCGACTCGGGCGCCGTGTTCGAGACGCCGCCCGACGCACCCGGTCCGATCGAATGGGCCGTGTGCGCGTCCGCCGTCGCCGGCGCCCTCGCGCTCGGAGCGGGCTCGGTCCGCGTCATGCGGAGTGCCCCGCGGGCCTGAGGAACGCCGGACCCGTCGGATCTACCCGGCCGGGACGAGCGGGAAGATCGCCGGCCACCCGTTGTGGGCATACACGATCACGCAGAACACGACCGCGTCGAAGAGCAGGTGCACGATCAGCACGTACGTCAGCGACTTGGTGAGCTTGAACGTGTAACCCTGGATGAGCGCGAACGGGATCGTCAGCAGCGGCCCCCACGACTGGTAGCCGAGTTCCCAGAGGAACGAGACGAAGACGATCGCCTGCAGCAGGTTCGCCTGCCACGTCGGGAAGTGCCGACGGAGCAGCGCGAACACCGTGCAGATGAAGAAGAGCTCGTCCCACGTGCCGACGGCGTTCACGCCGACGAACAGGCGCGCGATCTCGTTCGGCTCGGTCACCGTCGGCCAGTTCCGGTACACGCCCGACGTGATGAAGTAGAAGGGCAGGATGAGCCAGCCAGCCAGGGTCACGAAGACCAGGTAGAGCCACTGCGTGAGCGTCCACCGGCGCCCCGTTCGCCACGGGAACCGGATGGTGCGCTCCCGATAGAGGAAGCGCGAGATCAGGAACGGCACGGCGACTGCGGCACCCAGCACGACCGCGAATCGCAGCATCGCCTCGTTCGAGAGCTCGGCCTCGAGCGAGATCGTCGAGATGATCGCCTGGCCGATCGCGATGAGCGCGAGGTCGGGCAGCAATCGCTCCGTGCGGCCGGACCGGTCGACCAGCCATGCGACGAGGAGTCCGATGACGAGCAGCGCGTACCCCGGGGGGCGCAGCTGGAACCCGAACAGCAACACCGCGGCCGAGCACACGAGCACGGCCGGGACCAGCGCGATCGGGTGGGTGCGCACCTCGGAGGGGGCGGCGACGGCGGTGGTCACCCCTCTAGCTTCGCATGCGCATCCCGGCTTCCCGGCGGGGCATCCCGCCCTGTCGGCGGCGCGTGCCAGCATCGACGCATGACCCGGATGCCGCCGCCTCCTCCGCGCGAGCCTCGCGCCATCGTATTCGCCCGGGCGCGCGCCCGCGCGGGCATCGTCCCTCCCTACCTGCTGCTGCGGATCGCGGCCGCCGAGGAGTACTTCGACGTCGCGGCAGAGGCCGCCCGCCGTTCGCTGCTGCGCGATGAGCCGATGCGGGAGCTGCGCGTCGAGGGTGCGCATCCGGGCCTGCTGCCGCACGAGCACGGGCGGTCGATGCTCGAGCGCGAACAGGTCGCCGAGCCCGACCGGCACGCCGATCTCGAGGCCGAGACCGACGTCGGCACCCCGATGGAGGGCGTCGCGGAGCCCGCCCCGGACCGCCGGATCTCCGACGCCGAGGGCACCGAGTCGTTGCCCGGGCGTCTCGTGCGCACCGAGGGCGGGCCCGCGACCGGCGACCCGGCCGTCGACGAGGCCTACGACGGGCTCGGCGAGGTCTGGTCGCTGTTCGAGCGCGTCTACGGCCGCGACGCGATCGACGGCGAGGGTGCGCCGCTCGAGGCGACGGTGCACTTCGGCGATCGCTACGACAACGCCTTCTGGGACGGCGAGCGGATGGTGTTCGGCGACGGCGACGGCGAGGTGTTCCGCGGGTTCACCCACTCGATCTCGGTCATCGGCCACGAGCTCGCGCACGGCGTCACCGAGATGACGGCGCGGCTGCGCTACCGCGACCAGTCGGGCGCGTTGAACGAGCACATCTCCGACGTGTTCGGCGCGCTCACCGAGCAGTACGCCATGGGGCAGGATGCCGACGCCGCCACCTGGCTGATCGGCGAGGGGATCTTCACCGAGCTCGTCGAGGGTCGCGCGCTGCGCTCGATGCTCGAGCCCGGCACGGCCTACGACGACGACGTCCTCGGGCGCGACCCCCAGCCGGCCCATATGCGCGACTACATCGTGACCGACGCCGACAACGGCGGCGTGCACCTGAACTCCGGCATCCCGAATCGGGCGTTCGCACTCGCGGCCGTCGAGCTCGGCGGATTCGCGTGGGAGCACGTCGGCCGCATCTGGTACGACGCCCTCACGGGCGGCGCCGTGAAGCCGAACGACGGCTTCGCGGAGTTCGCGGCCGCGACCCTCGCCGCCGCGCGCGAGCGCTACGGTGCCGGTTCCCGCGAGGCCAACGCCGTCGCCGACGGCTGGGCCGCCGTCGGCGTCGAACCGGAGTAGCATCCGGAGCATGGAGGTCGAGGTCTCCCGGAGCGGCGGTCTGGCTGGTCTGCGGCTCACGTGGACCGTCGAGGTCGAGGACCAGCCCGATCCGGAGGAATGGGTACTCCTCGTGGAGCGCCTTCCGTGGAGCGAGACGCCGCCCGCGCCACCCGAGCCCGATCGATACACCTACCGCATCCGCTGCGAACCGCACGAGGCCACGCTCGCCGAGCGCCAGGTGACCGGACCCTGGCGCGATCTCGTCGACCGCGTGCGGGATGTCGCCGAGCCCTCGAGAGGGCGCCCCAACGCCGACGGGCGCTCCGTGCCGGCGCCCGCGCCGAAGTCCAGCGACCCGCCGAAGCCCGCCGGTCCGACGACGACGCCCGATCCGACGACGGTCAGCGAGCCCGACGCGCCACCATCCGAGTGAGCACGCCGAGCGCGATGAGTCCCTGCGCCGCCAGGTAGGTCGACATCACGACGAGGTCGTGCGCGGCGAACTCGTAGCCCGGAAGGAAACGCCCGAGCGCGAGCACCGAGTCCGAGACGACGAACAGCGCCCCGCCGACCGCGACGAGCCCCCCGAGGCCGCCCGCGAGCGCCGCCATCGCGCCGAGTACGGCACCGTAGATCGCGACGGGGACGAGCAGCCCCCCGAGGCCCGTCGCGAGCAATGCCAGGAACGCCGCGAACCAGGCGACGTAGGCGAGCGTCCACCACGGCACGCGGCGACCGGCGGCGGGCAGCCGGACGAACAGGACGATGTAGGCGACGTGCGCCGCGAGGAAGCAGAGCAGGCCCGCCACGAACCATCCGTCGCCCGACCCGGTCAGCAGCGCGTCGCCGCACCACGACAGCACGATCGCCGCGACGAGGAGCCACTGCGCGGTGGACGCCCGGGGGCGCGCGACCAGGACCGCGAGCATCAGCGCGGGCATCAGCGTCACCTTGGTCGCCGTGACGACCGCATCGTCGACGCCGCCCACGAGCACGGCGAGGTGCACGAGGCCGAGTCCGACGTACGTGCGAACGCGACGACGATCCGGCGGCGGTCCGCTCGCGCGAGCGGCAGAGGCGGAGCGTCGTCCGTCGCGCGCGGGGACGCGGAGGGCATCGAAGCGGTCACGTCGTCGTGCCTCTCGTGAACGGGGGTCGGGTCCCCCGCAATCTACCGGGTCACGACCGCCGACGGCACGTTCGACGGCACGTCAGGCGGCGCGCAGTTCACCCCGCACGATCGAGTCGCCCGAGTGCGCCGGATCGCCGTCGACCGGTTCGGCCGACACGTCCACGAGCGGGTACTCGTCGAGGTCGATACCGGCCGGCACCACGAGCCGGGCCGAGTCGCCGTCCATCAGCCCGAGGCTGACCAGACCGGACGCGTCGGACCGGATGAGCCAGACCTCGCGCACCTCACCCTCCGGGACGTCGGCGGCGAGGTCGACGAGGAGGGTTCGTTCTCCGGACGCGTCCGCTTCGACGGTCGCGGTGCCGACCGCATCCCAGCCCGGGAACGCGTCGAGTTCGGCACTCGCGAGCACGGTGGCCGCGTCGGGCTCCGCCAGGCGGCCGCCGATCGCGGTTCCGATGCCGATGCCCGCGAGCAGGCCGACGACCGCGGCCGCTGCCGCGACCGGCCACCACCTGCGACGGCGGGTGCGCGCGGGCGGTGCGGCGATCGTCGGCGTGCGCGGACGGCTCGGCGGGACGTGCCGGGTCCGGGGTCCCGAGTCGGGCACGCGGTCGGGCTCGCCGGACCCTGCGAGCGAGTCGGAGCCCGCGATCGAGTCGGGGCCCGTCAGCGGATCGTCCGCCAGCGGGTCGTCCGCGAGCGGGTCGTCGGCCAGCTCCGGTGCGAGTCCCAGCTCGGCATGGATGCGCGTCCAGACCGCGGCCGGCGGGGCTTCCAACCCCTCGATCGAGGCATCGCGACCCAGGTCGACGGTCCGCGCGAGCGACGCGTACTCGGCCGCGCAGGATCCGCATTCGGCGAGGTGGTCGCGGACGGCGCCCTCGGGTTCGCGACCGTCGAGGGCCAGCACAGCCAGCTCGTCAGGCTCGATGTGGTCCATCCTCCACCTCCCATCGTGATCTCAGGCGGCTCAAACTGCGTCGGACATGGCTCTTCACGGTGCCGATCGGGAGGTCCAACGCCTCCGCGATCTGGGAGTGGCTGAGCTGGTCGTAGAAGGCCAGCTGCATGACCCGCCGCGGCACCGGCTCGAGTCGACCCAGTTCCTCCGCGACCATCACCCGTTCGGCGAAGTCGTCGTCGACCTCGGTCACTGCGACGGATGCCTCGGCGACGAGGCTCTCCTCGAGGCGCCGGGAGCGAGCCCGCGCCTCGTGCGCATCGGCGATGCGGTGCTTCGTGATGCCCACGATCCAGGCGCTCAGCGTCGAACGCGAGAGGTCGAAGGTGGCCCGCCCGCGCCATGCGGCGAGGTAGACCTGCTGGGTCACGTCCTCGGCATCGGTCCGGTCGCCCAGCGACCGGAGCGCGAGGCGGAACACGAGCGGCGACCACCGCGCGTACGCCTCGCGGAGCGCACGCTCGTCGCCGGCGGAGAACTCCTCCGCGAGGGAACGGTCGTCGAGGGTGTCGAAGGCGATCGGGCTCACCGTGCGGCGCTCATCCCTTCGTCGGCTCGGGCGGGGCCGCACGTCGACCATGACGAGCGGCGCCGCGATCGTCGATTGCGGCGTGGACATCAGCATATCGAGACCCCCTCCCCTCCGGTCGGCGTCCACGGTCATCTCGGCGTGGCGGTCACGACGAGGTTGCTGAGGTAGGTTCGCGCCTCGTAGTCGAACGCGCCTCCGCAGGTCACGAGCGTCAGGCGCGGCGACCCGGAACGGTCGAACGCGGCGTCCCAGTCCACGGCGGCCTTCTCGGTGACCTGGAGCGACTCGACGGCGTACGCGTGACGCGTGCCCGCGGCATCCGTCACGAAGACCGCGGTGCCGGGCGTCGCATCCTTGAGCCGGGCGAACGGCAGCACGCTGTACTCGAGGGAGTCGACGTGGGCGGCGATGACGGTCGAGCCCCCCTCCGATCCGGGCGCGGGCCCCCAGCGGTACCAGGCGGCGAGCGCCGGATCGTCGAAGAGCCCCATGGACCCGTCGGCCTCGAGCCCGACGGGCTCGATCGACATGTCGATGCCGAGGTCGGGGACCTCGATCCGCACGGGCGCCGGCGCCTGGCGCATCCGGTTGGCCTCGAGCGACGACGATCGGCGCGGGATGTCCGGCACCGCGACGGCGGGGGCCGCAGCCGCCGGCCGCGCGCCCGTCGCCTCGGACGGAGTCGGAGCGGGGGCCGCCGACGCGGTCGCGCCGGGATCGGGCTCGACGCCCTCGCCCGGTGCCACCGTGCACCCGACGAGGAGCGCGAGCACGGCGACGGCCGCGACCGGGGACCCGAACACCCCGGCCGCGACCGCCTTCCCCCGCATGGTGATCAGCGCTCGACCTTGGCCGTCGCGGCCTTGCGGACCGCAGCGGTGGCGATCGCGATCACCGAGAGCAGCGCGATCCCCCCCGCTGCCCAGAGGCCGAAGACGCGCTCCGGCGAGTTCGTCGCGACGAGGCCGGCAGCACCGGCCGGGACGCCGTCGGGGCTCGAGTGCATGCCCGTCACGGTCTGCACCGCGAGCTGGAGCGTGTCGTCCTCGAGGCTGCCCCAGGCGTACGCGATCGTGAGGGTGCCCTCGGCGACGTCGACGGGTGCCGGCCCGAGCACCGGGTCGGTGGTGCCGGCGGCGGCGACCGACGCCTCCACGGTGCCGGCGGGCAGGTCGAGCGACTGCTCGTTCGGGTTCTCGAGACCGGTGATCACGGCCTCACCCCCGGCGAGCACGTCGACGGCGGGTGCCGCGGCGACGTGCCGGACCGTGAGCCGGCCCTCGCCGGCCGCGATCTCCGACACGTCGTTCGTGAAGAGGTTGGCGGTCGGGTTGCCCTCCGCGTCGAGGTTGGCGACGGCCGTGTAGTTGCCCCCTGCCTCGAGGGGCAGGTCGACCGGGCCGATGGCGGGATCGGATGCATCCGCTGCATCGGCGGCGGTGATCGCGACCGTGTACGTGCCCGCGGCCAGCTCGAGCGGGCCCGCCAGCTCGCCGGGCTCGAAGTCGTCCAGCGTCAGCTCGTCGTTCACGTACACGTCGACGGTGAGGCCCGGGACCCCGTGCAGCACGGAGAGCATGGCCGCATCCTCGGCGGCGTTGGCCGGCGCGAGCCCGCCGAGCGCGACGAGCGCTCCGGCGCCGATGCCGGCGGCGATGATCTTCTTCATGGTGTCCTCCTGGTCGTTCCCGCGATGCGCGGGGCGGATCTTGCCTGACACCACCTACTTCCGGATGAGCGCGCCGATCGGATGCACACGCATGGAGATTTCCGCGAGACCGGGCTCCGGATGCCTCGGACACGACGACGGCCGGCGACCCGCTGCGGGGTCGCCGGCCGTCGTACCGGTTCGTACTGAGGCCCGGGTCAGCTGACGCCGAGCAGGTCGATCACGAAGATCAGGGTCTTGCCGGAGAGCGGGTGTCCGCCCGCGGTGCCGTAGGCCTGCTGCGGCGGAACGATGAGCTTGCGGCGCCCGCCGACCTTCATGCCGGGGATGCCCTCCTGCCAGCCGGCGATGAGCGCCTGCAGCGGGAAGTTGATCGACTGGCCGCGGCTCCACGACGAGTCGAACTCCTCGCCCGAGTCGTACTCGACGCCGAGGTAGTGCACGTCGACCGTCGAGCCGGGTGCCGCCTCCTGGCCGTCGCCGACGACGAGGTCCTCGATGACGAGCTCGACCGGAGCCGGGCCCTCGGGAGCCTCGATCTCGGGCTTGCTGTTCGTATCAGTCATGGGTCCATCCAAACGGATGCCGCGTGCCGGTTCAATCGCGGACGCCCGTCCACCCCGCTCTTGCGCCAATGGCGAACACGTTGCAGGCTGGTGCCCTAAAAGCTCGTCGCCCCGGAGTGCTGTCGGCTGAGGCCACACCGCGGGGCGACGAGTTTTCACTCCTCCATGAGGCGCGAGCGGATGAGGAAGCGGACGCCCTCGGGCGCCTCGAGCGAGAAGCCGCTCCCCCGGCCCGGCACGACGTCGACCGTGAGGTGCGTGTGCCGCCAGTACCGGAACTGCTCGGCCGACATCCAGAACGGCACGACGCGCCCCGAGCCGAGGTCGAGCTCGCCGAGCAGCACGTCGGCCGCGCTCGTGACGAAGTCGCCCGCGGGGTAGCACATCGGGGCACTGCCGTCGCAGCATCCGCCCGACTGGTGGAACATCAGCGGCCCATGCGTCGCCCACAGCGTCGCGAGCAGCACGCTCGCCGCGGGCGTGAGCTCCACCCGCGGCGAGACGTCGCCCTCGACCGTGACCGACGCGACCACTCGAGCGGCGAGCGCCGCGACATCCGTCGTCTCGATCGTCATGGCCGGCTGCCGATCAGAAGTACCCGAGCGGGTTCTCGCTGTAGCTGACGAGGAGGTTCTTCGTCTGCTGGTAGTGCGACAGGGCCTCCTTGTTGTTCTCGCGGCCGATCCCGGAGGACTTGTAGCCGCCGAACGCCGCACCGGCGGGGTACGCGTGGTAGTTGTTCACCCACACCCGGCCCGCCTGGATGTCGCGGCCGGCCCGGTACGCCTCGTTGCCGTTGCGGCTCCAGACGCCCGCGCCGAGGCCGTAGAGCGTGTCGTTCGCGATGCGGATCGCGTCGTCGTAGTCCCGGAAGCTCGTGACCGCGACGACCGGCCCGAAGATCTCCTCCTGGAAGAGCCGCATGCGGTTCTCGCCCTCGAAGATCGTCGGAGCCACGTAGTAGCCCTCGCTGAGGTCGCCCCCGAGGTCGACGCGCTCGCCGCCGAGGAGCAGCTTCGCGCCCTCCTTCTTGCCGATGTCGATGTAGCTGAGGATCTTCTCGAGCTGGTCGTTCGACGCCTGCGCGCCGACCTGCGTCTCGGTGTCGAGCGGGTTGCCCTGGCGGGCGAGCTTCGTGCGCTCGATGGCGTCGTCGAGGAAGGAGTCGTAGATCGACTTCTGGATGAGCGACCGGCTCGGGCAGGTGCAGACCTCGCCCTGGTTGAACGCGAAGAGGCTGAAGCCCTCGAGGGCCTTCTCGTAGAACGAGTCCCGCCGGTCGGCGACCGACTCGAAGACGATGTTCGGGCTCTTGCCGCCGAGCTCGACCGTCGACGGGATGATGTTCGCCGACGCGTACTGCAGGATCAGGCGGCCGGTGGTGGTCTCGCCCGTGAACGCGATCTTGCGGATGCGGTTCGAGGACGCGAGCGGCTTGCCGGCCTCGACGCCGAAGCCGTTGACGACGTTGAGCACGCCCGCCGGCAGCAGGTCGGCGATGAGCTCGACGAGCACGAGGATCGACACGGGCGTCTGCTCGGCGGGCTTCAGCACGACGGCGTTGCCCGCGGCGAGGGCCGGGGCGAGCTTCCACACGGCCATGAGCAGCGGGAAGTTCCAGGGGATGATCTGGCCGACCACGCCGAGCGGCTCGTCGAAGTGGTAGGCGACGTTGTCCTCGTCGAGCTGCGTGAAGCTGCCCTCCTGCGCGCGGATGAGGCTCGCGAAGTACCGGAAGTGGTCGCTCGCGAGCGGCAGGTCGGCGTTCAGCGGCTCGCGGATCGACTTGCCGTTGTCCCAGGTCTCCGCGACCGCGAGCAACTCGAGGTTGGCGTCGATGCGGTCGGCGATGGCGTTCAGGATCGCCGCGCGGTGCGCGGCGCTCGTGCGACCCCACGCCGGGGCGGCCTTGTGCGCCGCATCGAGCGCGGCCTCGATGTCGGCGGCGGTGCCGCGCGCGACCTCGGCGAACGGCTTCCCGTTCACGGGCGAGATGTCGTCGAAGTAGGCGCCCTCGACGGGCTTCACCCACTCGCCGCCGATGAAGTGCTCGTAGCGCGGCTTGAACTGGATCAGTGCGCCGGCGGTGCCGGGCGCGGCGTACACGGTCATCGTGTCTCCTCGTGACGTCGTCGTCATGCCCTCGGAGTGGGGCGGTCGTCACGGTACGGGCGCGGGCGTTGCGGTCCGGTTGCCCGAGGGTTGCAGCCGCGTTGCAGTGCCGGTGACGGATGCCGCGGCCGGCGTGTCAGCGCAGCGCCGCGTCGATCCGCTCGAGATGCGCCACGACCGACGCCCGCTTCGGCGAGCGCGCGGGCAGCACCTCGAGCAGCGCGCGCCAGATCCCGGCGTCGTAGCGGTGCTCGTCGCGTTCGGCGAAGGCGAGCAGGACCTCGGGCGAGGCGTCGGCGAGCATCGACTCGCGGAGCCGGCTCGCGAGCTCGTCGCGGAGCTCGACGATGCCCGGCGCGGTCGACGCCGGGAGGATCGGGCCGGGGTACTGCTCGAGCGCCCGGCGCAGCGACCCCTGCCCGACGAGCCGGGCGACGCGTGCGGCATCGACGTCGAGCGCTCGCCCGAGGCGGTAGGGGCGCGACTCCGGGGGCGGCTCGCCCGCCGCGTCGAGCACCCGCCGCAGGCGGGTCATCTCGGCGCGGAGCGTGACGGGCGACGGGTCGCCCTCGTAGAGCAGCGCGGCCAGTCGTTCGGCGCCGATGCCGTTCGGGTGCCAGGCGAGCAGGGTGAGGATCTCGGCGTGCCTCGGGCCGAGCTCGTGGGAGCCGAGGCGCGGCCGCTGCACGCCGAGCACCGAGAGCGACGTCCGCTCGGCGGGCACCGAGCGCATGCGGGAGCGGCGGATGGTGCTGCGCACGGTCGTCTCGAGGTTCGCGATACGCAGCTCGGCCTCGACGGCCGCGACGGTCGCCGAGACGAGCGACATGGCGTGCGGCGCGACGGCGAGGTCGGTCCCCGTGATGTCGATGACGCCGAGCAGCGCGCCCGTCGCCGGGTCGTGCACGGGCGCGGCCGTGCAGCTCCACGGGTGCACGATGCGGTTGTAGTGCTCTGCGCCGCGGATCTGCACGGCCCGATCGAGCTGCAGCGCGGTGCCCGGAGCGCTCGTGCCGATGCTCGCCTCCGACCAGTCGGCGCCGGCGACGAAGAGCATGTCCTCGGCGCGTCGTCGCAGGTGCGGGTCGCCCTCGACGAAGAGCAGCCGCCCCTGCGCGTCACCCACGGCGACCACGAGCCCGGCGTCCTCCGTGCCGTCGACGAGCAGCCGGCGGATGACGGGCATCACGGGCGCGAGCGCATGGGAGGCGCGGTACGCGCGGAACTCGTCCTCGTCGAGCTCGATGCGCGGCAGGGCGCGATCGGGGTCGATGGCCCCGCGGATGGCGCGCTCCCACGACGCCCGGACGACGGGGCGGAGGCTGAGCGGGACGATGCCCGTCGCGAGCGCGTCCTCCTGGGCGCGCACGAGTCGGTCGCGCAGGGAGCGATCACCGCTCCCTGGCGGATCCTGCTGCGGCACGGGCACGCCGCCTCCGATCGCCGTCGATCACTTCGCGATTGCGGCCAGCATAGACCGGTCGGTCGGACGGCGCCGCAGGTCAGGCCGAGATCGCCGCGCGATCCCGCCGCACCGCTTCGAGGAGCACGCGTTCGTCCTCGTGCCGCCGCACGTCGGCGCGACCGGTCGCGATGATGTTCCGGGTGAACGCCAGCCGCGTGGCATCCGCGATGAATCGCCGCACCTGCGCGGTGCGCGGAGGCTGCTGCGCCCGCGCCCAGTCGAGCGCCGCGCGTCGGCCGGCCCAGGTCGACAGGCCGTCGACTTCGTCCCGGCTGAACCATCCGGCGGCCGCGTACTCGGACAGTCGGGCCCGGGTCACGCGCTGCTCCTGCCTGCGGAGCAGGACCGTGACGACGATCGCGGCGATGAAGATCGGCACCTGGACGGTGAAGTACAGCGCGAACGCGTCGGCGAAGGCGAGCGATCCGTTCCAGAACGCGTGCAGCAGGATCGCGGCACCGAGTCCGACGAGGAACCAGGCCATGACCCCGGCGCCCCGCCCGCGGCGCGCGGCGAAGCCGATCGCGACGCCCGTGCAGGCCGTGAACAGCACGTGCGCGAACGGGGAGAACAGCCCGCGGATGATGAACGTCGTGCCGAGCTCGCCGGCGCCGCCCTCGATGAGCGCGACGCCGAAGTAGAGGATGTTCTCGGTGAAGGCGAAGCCGGCGGCCACCGTGGCCCCGTACACGAGCCCGTCCACCGGGCCGTCGAAGTGCGAGCGGGCGAGCAGGAAGATCAGGAGCACCCCGGCGCCCTTGGCGATCTCCTCGACGATCGGCGCCTGCACGACCGCCTGGATCGCCTGGTCGGTGCTCGCACCGTCGGGCGAGGTGAACGCGGCGAAGAGCTGCACGCCGAGGTCGACGATCAGGGCGATCGCGACCGACACCGCCGCGCCCCACAGGAAGGCCAGCCAGAGCGCCCACCGCGGCTCGGGCTCCCAGCGGTCCACCCAGCGGACCGCGAGGAGCACGATCGCGAGCGGCACGAGCGCGAGGAGCGTGCCGACCGCCACGACGGAGGCCCCGAGCGCCACCGCGAGGTAGCCGGCCACGAGGAGCGCGACGAGCACCGCGACGGCGATGAGCACGATGATCGCGGCGCCGGCGGCCATGCCGCTGCGCGCGCGCCCTGGCGCGCGGTGCGCGAAGGCGGGGTCGTCGGCGGCCGGTCCGGTCGGGTTCAGGTGCCCGTGGGGGTCCTCGGGCGGAGGAGGCGTCAGGCTCACGGCGGAAGCCTAGCGATCGCCGTCGCCGGGAGGCGGGAACATCACGCCCGGGTTCAGGATCCCGGCGGGATCGAACACCGCCTTGATGCGCCGCTGCAGGTCGACGGACGTGTCGCCGAGCTCCTCGGCCAGCCATCGGCGCTTCAGCACGCCGACGCCGTGCTCGCCGGTCAGGGTGCCGCCGAGCCGCACCGCGGCCCGGAACAGCTCGTCGGCGGCCGTCCAGACGTGCTCGGGCACCTCGTCGCCCTCGAACACGAAGTTCGGGTGAAGGTTGCCGTCGCCTGCGTGCGCGAGCGTCGGGATGTCGACGCCGTGGCGCGTGCCGATCCGGGCGATCTCGCGGAACATCTCGGGCAGCCTCGAACGCGGCACCGCGACGTCCTCGATGAGCACGTTGCCCCGCGACGCCAGCGCGGGGTGCATGGCGCGGCGGATGTCGAGGAGGCGCTCGCCGGTCGCGGCATCCGTCGACCTGGTGACCCGGCCGCCGGCCTCGGCGAAGACGCGTGCGATGGTCGTGGCCTCGGACGCGGCATCGCCCGCATCGCACTGAGCGAGGAGGAAGGTCTCCCCAGGGGCGAAGTCCGCGAGCGGGGTCCCGGCGAGCGCGTCGACGCCGAGGTGCTCGGCGACGCGTGCGAGGCCCACGGGGTCGATGAGCTCGAGGATCGCCGGGCGCACCCGGGCTGCGGCGACGCCGCCGACCGCGACGCCCGCCGATTCGACGTCGGGGAAGGCGGCGGCGACGGTCTCGATCGCGCCGAGCACGACCGGACGCAGGCGCAGGGTCGCCTCGACGATCACGCCGAGGGTGCCCTCGGATCCCGTCATGAGCGCGGTGAGGTCGTAGCCGGTCACGCCCTTCACCGTGCGATGGCCCGTGCGCAGCAGCGTTCCGTCGGCGAGGACCACCGCGAGTCCGAGCACGCTCTCGCGGGTGACGCCGTACTTCGCGCAGAGCAACCCGCCGGCGTTGGTGGCGATGTTGCCGCCGATCGACGAGATCGCGCGGCTCGCCGGGTCGGGCGCGTACCAGAGGCCGCGCTCGCGCGCGGCCCGATCGAGGTCGCCGTTCAGCACCCCGGGCTCGACGACGGCGAGTTCGTCGACGTCGTCGATCTCGAGGATGCGGTCCATGCGCGAGAGGTCGAGCACGATCGAGCCTCGGCTGGAGATGCCGCCGCCGGCGAGGCCGGTGCCGGCTCCGCGCGGGACCACGGGCGTGCCGGTGGCGGACGCGATGCGCATGAGCTGCTGCACGTCCTCGACGGATGCCGCGTGCACGAGCGCCGCGGGCGGCGCGTCGCTGCGCCACCCGGAACGGTCCTCGCGCACGGCTTCGAGGGCGGGGCCGTCGACGACGACGCGATCGCCGAACGCCTCGGCCAGCCGCGAGCGCAGTTCGGCGGTCGACCGGTCGACGGAGGCGGGTGCGGAGTTGGAGGCGGGCGACGGCGCGTCGATGGGCATGGGCTCCAGCGTAGTCACGCGGCCATGTCCGATTTCCGCTATGCAACGTCGTGGGCGGATGCGACGCTGAGAAGGTGACCACGACCGCCACCGCCGATCCGCTCGCCGACCCGGTCTTCGCCGAGCGCTACCGCGCGATGCTCGCGCGCGACGCCCGCTTCGACGGCCAGTTCATCACGGGCGTGCACTCGACGGGCATCTACTGCCGGCCGAGCTGCCCCGCGGCACCGCCGAAGCCCCGCAACGTCACGTTCTACCGAACGGCCGCCGCCGCGCACGAGGCCGGACTGCGCGCGTGCAAGCGGTGCCTGCCCGACGCGGTGCCCGGCTCCCCCGAATGGGACCTCGACGACGACCTCGCCGCGCGCGCCATGCGGCTCATCGCCGACGGCGTCGTCGAGCGCGAGGGCGTGCCGGGCCTCGCGGGCCGGCTGGGCTACACCCCGCGCCACCTGACGCGCGTGCTCACGGCCGAGCTCGGCGCCGGCCCGCTCGCCCTCGCCAGGGCCCACCGCGCGCAGACCGCCCGCGCCCTGCTCACCTCCACCTCCATGCGCGTCTCCGACGTCGCCTTCGCGGCCGGCTTCGGCAGCATCCGCCAGTTCAACGACACCGTCCGAGCGGTCTACGAGCGCAGCCCGCTCGAGCTCCGCGCGTCCGCGCGGGCCCGACGCGGCGGTCGGCGCATGACGCCCGCCGCGCCCGGCTCGCTACGGGCGACGAGCGTGACGGCTGAGGCGGATGGCGCACGGCCCGGCCCCGGCGATGCCGGCGTCGTTCGGCTCCGCCTTCCCGCGCGAGCGCCGTTCGACTCCTTCGGCGTGTTCTCATGGCTCGCCGCGCGGGCGCTCGACGGTGTCGAGCTCGCCGCCGCGGACCGCTACGAGCGGACCCTCGCACTGCCGACCGGTCCGGCCCTCGTGCGACTGGTGGCCGTCGGCGACGCCCCGGCCATCGAGGTCGAGGCGCACCTCGCGAGCCTGGCCGATCTCGCGCCGCTCGTCGCCCGGGTCCGGCGCCTGTTCGACCTCGACGCCGACGCCGAGGCGATCGATGCGGCGCTCGGCGCCGACCCGATGCTCGCTCCCGCGGTCGCCGCGGTGCCCGGGATCCGCATGCCGGGCTGCCTCGACCCGCACGAGCTCGTGGTACGTGCGCTCGTCGGCCAGCAGGTCTCCGTCGCCGCGGCGCGCACGGCGCTGACCCGGCTCGCCGCAGACCTCGGTGAGCCCGTCCGGGTCGGTGATCGCACGCGCACGATGTTCCCCACCGTCGAGGCCATCGCCGAGCACGGCGCTCGGGTGCTGCGGGGTCCCGCGGCCCGGATCCGCACGATCCTCGACGTGTGCGGCCGGCTCGCCTCCGGCGAGCTCGTCGTCGCGCCGGAGCGGGAGCGCGGCGAGCTTCGCGCCGACCTCCTCGCCGTGCCCGGCATCGGACCCTGGACGGCGGGCTACCTCGCCATGCGGGTCACGCGCGAGCCCGATGAGCTGCTGGTCTCCGACCTCGCGCTCCGGAACGGCGCCGCGCGGCTCGGACTCCCCTCCGACCCGAAGGCACTCGCCGCACGCGGCGCCGGATGGGCACCCTGGCGGAGCTACGCGTCGATGCACCTCTGGCGCGTGGCGGCATCCGCATTGTCGACGTAACGGAGCATCCCGCTCGGTTCGTTGTACGTTCTGCACAGCGCCCGCGCGAGGCCGGCCGATAGCCTAGGTGGGTGAAGTTCGCGCACCTCCGAGTCGAAGGCCAGACGACCCCCCGACTCGCGGTGGTCCACGACGATCGCGCGCTGTTCCTCGACGAGGCCATGCCCGACGCCCCGCGCGACCTGCAGGAGCTCATCGAGCGCGGCGGCGACGGCCTCGAGGCGGTGCGCGCGGCGGTCGACGCGGCGAACACCGCGGGCGCGGCGACGACGCCCGTCGCCGACCTCCGTCACGACTCGGCCGTGCTGCGACCGGCGCAGGTGCTCGCCATCGGCGCGAACTACGCCGCCCACGCGTCCGAGCTGAAGCTCCGCTCCGAGTCGGCCATGACGATCTTCTCGCTGTGGCCGAACTCCCTGACCGCGCACGGCGCGACGACCACGTGGGCGGGCGACGTGGCCACCCAGGTCGACTACGAGGCCGAGCTCGGCGTCGTCATCGGCACGCCCGCGCGCGACGTGTCGCCGCAGGAGGCGCTCGACCACGTCTGGGGCTACACGGTCGTGAACGACATCACGGCGCGCGACATCCAGTTCAGCGAGGCGCAGTGGTCGCGCTGCAAGTCGTTCGACGGATTCACGCCGACCGGGCCCGTCGTCGTCACCGCCGACGAGATCGCCGACCCGCAGGACCTCTGGCTCACCACCAACCTCGACGGGCACATCCTGCAGGATGCCTCGACGAACGAGATGGTGCGCAGCGTCGCCGAGATCATCTCCTACCTCTCGAAGACCGCGACCGTTCCCGCCGGCACCCTGATCTCGACCGGAAGCCCCGGCGGCGCCGGGTACTCGCGCAACCCGCAGGTCTTCCTCCACGACGGTTCGACCGTGACCGTCACCATCGAGGGCATCGGCTCGCTCACCACGCACTGCCGCGTCATCTGAGCCGCCGACGCGCGCGACGCACCTGCCGGCGCCATCGGCTCCGACGACGACGACGACGGATGCCCCGTGGCATCCGTCGCCGTCGTCGCGCCGCCGGGCGGGAGCCGAGGGACTCAGTCGCTCGGCTCGCCCTTCAGCTCGACGACGTTGATCGCCTGCGTGATCGGGTGCACGCCCGACAGGCGCGATGGCATGAGCTGACGCGTCACGTCCTCGCGGGTCATGAGCCCGGCCTCGACGACGAGGTCGGCCACGGGTCGCCCGGTGGCGAGCGCCGTCTTGGCGAGCTTCGCGGCCTCGGCGTAGCCGATGAACGGGATCAGCGCGGTGATCACGCCGACGCTCGAGGCGACCTGCGCCTCGAGGTGCTCGGTGTTCGGGGTGATCCCGTCGACGCAGTTCACGCGGAGGGTCCAGCACGCCTGGCGCATCCACGTGATCGACTGCAGGAGCGAGTGCGCGATGACCGGCTCGAACGCGTTGAGCTGCAGCTGGCCGTTCTCGGCGGCCATCATGACCGTGACATCCGCGCCCGCGACGGCGTAGGCCACCTGGCTGACCGCCTCGGGGATCACCGGGTTCACCTTGCCCGGCATGATGCTCGAGCCGGCCTGCTTCGGCGGGAGGTGGATCTCGCCGAGGCCCGCCTGCGGGCCCGAGGAGAGCAGTCGGAGGTCGTTGCAGATCTTCGAGAGCTTGATCGCGCTGCGCTTCAGCGCGCTGGAGAAGGTCATGAAGACGCCGGTGTCGCTCGTCGCCTCGACGAGGTCGGGCGCCGTCTCGAGCCGCTGGCCCGTGATCTCGCTGAGGTGCCGCACCACCGAGGCGGCGTACCCGGGATCGGCCGTGATGCCCGTGCCGACCGCGGTGCCGCCGAGGTTCACCTCCGAGAGCAGCTTGATGGTCTCGCGGAGACGCGCGATGTCCTCTCCGAGCGTCGTGGCGAAGCCGTGGAACTCCTGGCCGAGCGTCATCGGCACGGCGTCCTGCAACTGCGTGCGGCCGACCTTCAGCACCTCGTGGAACTCGCGGCCCTTGCGGCCGAAGGAGATGCGGAGCAGGTCGAGCTCGGTGAGCATCGTCGTCAGCGACGCGGTCATCGCGAGCTTCAGCGCGGTGGGGTAGGTGTCGTTCGTCGACTGGCTGCGGTTGACGTCGTCGATCGGGTGGATGAGGTCGTAGCGGGCCTTCGGGTAGCCGGCGATCTCCAGCGCGAGGTTCGCGATGACCTCGTTCGCGTTCATGTTCGTCGACGTGCCCGCGCCACCCTGGATGACGCCCACCACGAACTGGTCGTGGAACTCGCCGTCGATGATGCGCTGGCAGGCCTCGTCGATCCACGCCTGCTTGCGGGGGTCGAGCGCGCCGAGCTCCTTGTTCGCCCGGGACGCCGCCTGCTTCACCTGCGCGAGGGCGACGACGAGCTCGGGGTAGACGGAGATCGGGCGCTTGGAGATCGGGAAGTTCTGGAGCGCGCGCATCGTGTGCACGCCCCAGTAGGCGTCTGCGGGGACCTCCACCGACCCGAGCGAGTCGGTCTCCGTTCGCGTCTCTGACGTGTTCGTGGGAATCACCTCGTCCTTCGATCGGACGCTCTCGACGGTGTTGGGATGCGGTCGGGTCATCGACACTTCGGCTCCATCGCCTCGGGGACGCGCGGGATCGCCGCGCTCGGTACGTCCCCGAGCCTACTCGCGGCGCCGTGGCGATACGCGCTGCGGCGTGTACGTTCCGTGCGCGTCCGCTGTACACGGCGTCCGATTCGTGCGTGGTCGGCGCGGCGCGGCTCGGCCGGTCCGGACTCCCGGTCGAGACGACGACGGGCCCCGACCCGGGAGAGGTCGGGGCCCGATACGGCCGGCGGGTCGCCGATCAGATGAACGCGAGCGGCGCGAAGGGCAGCAGCAGCAGTCCGAACGCGAGGAACGCGAGGGTCGCGATGACGACACCGGCGAGCATCACGCCGTTGAGCACGATGCCCCAGATCGCCATGGTGCGGGCCGACGGCTCGCGGCGGAGCGCGAGGATGCCGAGCACGAGACCGGCGACGGGCACGACGAACGTGAAGCCGGCGACGAGCGAGACGATGCCGAGCACGAGGCTCGAGACGGCGAACCCGCGCGTCTCGACGTCGGTCGCCGGTGCGGGGGTGACGGTGGTCATGAGTGGATCTCCTTGTCCGTGGATACGACCTCCACGCTACGGAGCCCCGCGCCGCCGCGATATCCGGCTGACCCCCGGATCGGCGGGGCGGCTGACGCCACTGGGCGGGATGATGGATCCATGCCCGCTCCGCATCGCCCCGGCCTTCGCGTCGGATCCGGACTCACGATCCCCGAGTCCGAGCTGTCGTGGCGGTTCTCGCGTTCGTCCGGTCCCGGCGGCCAGGGCGTGAACACGGCCGACTCGCGCGCGGAGCTCGCGTGGGACGTGGCGAACTCGGCCGTTCTCTCCGAGGTGCAGCGTGAGCGCGTGCTCGCGCGCCTGGGCGGTCGCCTGGTGGACGGCGTAGTGACGATCACCGCATCCGAGCACCGGGCGCAGTTGCGCAATCGGGATGCCGCGCGGACACGGCTCGCGGAGGTCGTCGCCGACGCCCTGCGCCCGCCCTCGCCGCCGCGACGACCGACCAAGCCCACCCGGGGCGCGAGGGAACGGCGGCTGGAGGCGAAGAAGCGGCGCACCGACGTGAAGCGCCTGCGCCGGCCGCCTCTCGACTGATCCGTTCAGCCGCCGAGCAGCGCCTCGACCGGTCCGCGTGCGAAGTAGACCACGAACCCGGCAGCGACGATCCACAGGAGCGGGCTGATCTCCCGCGCCTTGCCGGCGAATGAGCGGACGATCACCCAGCTGATGAAGCCGGCGCCGATGCCGTTCGCGATCGAGTAGGTCAGCGGCATCACGGTCACCGTGAGGAACACGGGCAGCAGCACGCTGAAGTCGTGGAACTCGATCTCGCGGATCTGCGACATCATGAGCGCACCGACGATGACGAGCGCAGCGGCCGCGACCTCGGAGGGCACCATCGACGTGAGCGGCGTGAGGAACATGGCGAGCAGGAAGAGGCCGCCCGTCACGAGGTTCGCGAGGCCCGTGCGGGCGCCCTCGCCGATACCCGAGCCCGACTCGATGAACACCGTGTTCGAGGAGCTCGAGGTGAATCCGCCCGCGACAGCGCCGACCCCCTCGACGACGAGCGCGGAGCGCAGGCGCGGGAACTCGCCCTTCGCGTCGGCGACCCCGGCCTCCTTCGACAGCCCCGTCATGGTGCCCAGCGCGTCGAAGAAGTTCGTGAACACGAGCGTGAAGACGAGCATGAGGGCCGCGAGCGCGCCGATCCGCTCGAAGGAACCGAAGCTCACCTGTCCGACGAGCGAGAGGTCGGGCAGGCTCACCCACTGGGCGGGCAGCTCCGGGACGGAGAGGCCCCAGCCCTGCGGGTTCACGCTGCCGTCGGCGCCGAACTTCGGGCCGAGGTCGAGGATCGCCTCGAGCACGAGCGCGAGCACCGTCCCCGAGAGCAGGCCGATCAGGATGCCGCCCTTGACGCGCCGGGCGACGAGGATGCCGGTGAGCAGCAGGGTGGCCACGAAGACGATCGTCGGCACCGTGCCGACCGAGCCGTCGACGCCGAGGCCGACCGGCGGCGAGGCGGCGCCGGTCGCGGTGACGAAGCCGGCGTCGACGAAGCCGATGAAGGCGATGAACAGTCCGATGCCGACGGTGATCGCGAGCTTCAGCGGCATCGGCACGGCCTTGAAGATCAGCCGGCGCAGGCCCGTCGCGGCGAGCAGCACGATGATCAGGCCGTTGATCAGCACGAGCCCCATGGCCTCGGGCCACGTGACCTGCCCGACCACCGAGACGGCGAGGAAGGAGTTGATGCCGAGTCCGGCCGCGAAGGCGAACGGCAGCCGGGCGACCAGGCCGAACAGGATCGTCATGACGCCCGCCGTCAGCGCGGTGACGGCGGCGACCTGGGCGAACCCGAGGTCCTGTCCGGCCACGTCCGTTCCGCCCGAGAGGATGATCGGGTTCAGGATCACGATGTAGGCCATCGTGACGAAGGTGACGACGCCGCCGCGGATCTCGGCGGGGATCGTCGATCCGCGTCGCGTGATCTCGAAGAAGCGGTCGAGCGCGCCGGGCACCGACCGCGGCGCCGCGGTATCGGTGCGCTCGGGCCCGGCACCCTCGGGGTCGGCGCCCTCGGCTTCGGCGGTGGTCGTCTCGGATCCGTCGGTCATTCGTCGTCCTGGGTCGGTCGGGTGCGCCGGGGCGCACGGATCGGGTTCGCTCGGAGGTGAGCGGATCACGGGACGACGATGGCCCGAAGGGATTCGGCGGCGGCTCAGCCGCCGTGCAGCGCGGGCACGATGAGGTAGATGCCGTAGAGCACGGCAGCGCCGCTCAGGGCGAAGCACGCCCACGCGCCGACGACCGCCGCACGCTTCTGCCCGTCGGTCAGCGGGCTCTTGCGCGCCGCCTTCGCGGCGCGCTTCGCGGCCCTCGCGGCCTCCTCGGGCGAGATGACCGTGATCGCGTCCGTGAACTCGGCGGGTGCCACGACCGGTGTCCGTCCTCCGACCGTCAGCAGTCGGATGCCGAGCGCGTACGCGCTCACGACGACGCTCGCTCCGACGAGCGATGCGACGAGCACGACCAGGAACGAGATCCAGTCGATCACGAGGTCACCTTCCGCTTCGGTTCGGGACTGCGCCTGATCTTCACGGCCCGACCGGAGTCCGCGACCTCGCTGAGGACGTTCCGATGGGACACCTCGTCGCGGCGCGACCAGAGGAAGATCCCGCCGATGATGACGGCCGCGGCGAGCGCATCGATGAGGACTCCGACCACGCCCATCGTCGCGACGACCGCCGCGAGCGCGCCAACCCCGCCCGCGGCGGGGAGCGTGAGGATCCACCCGACGCCGATCCGGCCGGCGGTCCGCCAGCGGACCGTCGACCCGCGTCGTCCGAGCCCGGAACCGATGACCGACCCCGAGGCGACCTGCGTCGTCGAGAGCGCGAAGCCCAGGTGGCTCGAGGCGAGGATCGTCGCTGCCGTCGCCGTCTCCGACGCGAACCCCTGCGCGGGCTTCACGTCGGTGAGGCCCGTGCCGAGGGTCTTGATGATGCGCCATCCGCCCATGTAGGTGCCGAGCGCGATCGCGACGGCGCAGGTGACGACGACCCAGAACTCGGGCCCCGACCCGACGGGCTGCGCGCCGACCGAGATCAGCGTGAGCGTGATGACGCCCATCGTCTTCTGCGCGTCGTTCGTGCCGTGCGCGAGCGCGACGAGCGAACTGGAGAAGATCTGCGCGTGACGGAACCCGTCGCGACCGTCGGGCCTGCCGTCGTACCGCCTCGTGATCGCGTAGGCCAGCTTGGTTCCCGCGAAGGCGACGAGTCCGGCGGTGAGCGGAGCGAGCAGCGCCGGGAGGATGATCTTCGACATCACCACGCCGCCGTCGATCGCCTGGATGCCGAATCCGACGAGCGCGGCGCCGATCAGCCCGCCGAACAGCGCATGGCTCGACGAGGAGGGCAGGCCGAGCAGCCACGTCACCATGTTCCAGGTGATGGCGCCGATGAGCCCGGCGAAGATCAGCTCCGGCGTGATGAAGACGCCGTCCTCGCCCTCGCGGATGAGTCCGCCCGAGATGGTCCTGGCGACCTCCGTGGACAGGAATGCGCCGATGAGGTTGAGCACGGCGGCGAGGGCGACGGCCACCTTCGGCCGGAGGGCGCCGGTGGCGATCGGCGTTGCCATGGCGTTCGCCGTGTCGTGGAAGCCGTTCGTGAAGTCGAAGAAGAGCGCCAGCGCGATGACCAGCACGACGATGAGGGTGAGATCCACCGGCGTCTTTCTGTCGTCGGCGGACCGGAATTCGCCGGATGTTCACGGAAGGTGGGGTGCGGCATCCGACTGACGTCGGGCCCGGACGATCCTACGCGACGTGGTCGTCCTCATCCACCACCGTCGCGAGGTCGGCGCCGAAGACGTAGGTTCGCCGCACGGTCCCCCCGGCCAGCACGCCGGGGAGCCACCTGCGCGCGTCGTCCCACATCTCGGCGAGCGGCACGTCGTCGAGCGCGAACCACTCGGGGTCGAGCTCGTCGGACGGCTCCGGATCGCCCGTGAACGTCCGCACCACGAACACGTTGGAGACCTGGCTCCACGACTCGCGATGCGGGAAGAGGTAGGTCAACCGCCCGCGCGACTCGAGGTCGCCGGCCGAGACCACGAGCCCGGATTCCTCCTCGACCTCGCGCACCGCGGCGTCGACGGCCGACTCCCCCGGCTCCAGCTTCCCGCCGAGTCCCACGTAGTTGCCGGCGCCGAGGCCGTGCTTCTTCCGCCCGAGGAGGACCTCGCTGCGCCCTCCGGACTCGCGGAGCACGTAGCAGACGCAGACCTCCGGCAGCGCCATCCGCTCAGCCGAAGAGGATCTTCGCCTCGTCGTAGCGCGACTGCGGCACGACGTTGAGCCCGCCCGTGGCGTCCGCGATCGAGACGCGCGCGATGTCGGTGCCGCGGAGGGTGACCATGCTGCCCCATGCGCGATCGAGTGCGGCATCGGCCGCGGCCATGCCGAGCCGCGTCGCCAGCACCCGGTCGTACGCCGACGGCGCACCGCCGCGCTGGATGTGCCCGAGGACCGTGTGCCGCGACTCGATGCCGGTCCGTTCCTCGATCATGGGCGCGAGCTTCTCGGCGATGCCGCCGAGGCGCGGCCGGTTGAACGCGTCGAGGCCGAGGTGCGAGTGCGCCTCCTCCATCGTGTCGAGCTTGAAGCCCTCGGCGACCACGATGAGCGGAGCCCGACCGCGGTCGCGCACGGACTCGACGTACTCGCAGATCTCGTCGATGCCCATCGGCTGCTCGGGGATGAGGATCGCGTGCGCGCCGCCCGCCATGCCGGAGTGCAGGGCGATCCAGCCGACGTGTCGGCCCATGACCTCGAGCACGATCGCGCGGTTGTGCGACTCGGCGGTGGTGCGGAGGCGGTCGATCGCCTCGGTCGCGATCTCGACGGCCGTGTCGAAGCCGAACGAGTAGTCGGTCGCGGCGAGGTCGTTGTCGATGGTCTTCGGGACGCCGATGACGGGGATGCCGCCCTCGTCCCAGAGCCGGCGGGCCGCGGTGAGCGTGCCCTCGCCGCCGATCGCGATGATCGCGTCGATGCCCTCCTCGTCGAGCATCCGGCGGATGTTCTCGGGCCCGCCCTGCTCGCCCTCGAACGGGTTGGTGCGGCTGGAGCCGAGGATCGTGCCGCCCTGCTTCGAGAGCCCGCGCACGTCGTGGCGCGTGATCGGCATGATGTCGCGTTCGACCACGCCCTTCCAGCCCCAGCGGAACCCGACGAACTCCGCCTCGTGCGAGATGACGCCCTTCAGCACCGCGCCGCGGATGACCGCGTTCAGTCCCGGACAGTCGCCGCCGCTCGTCAGAATGCCGATCTTCATGCCTGGTTGACTCCTCGTGAGGTGGACGTTCGCGGGGGTGCCGCATCGTCGAGGCGCGAACGTGGGGAGTCTAGCGGGGCGCGCGGCACCCGGTCGCCTCCGCGACCCGTGGTCGCGGAGGCGGAACCGGCGACGGATGCCGCGCGCCGACGCTACAGGGCGCCGTCGAGCGCCTGGCGCAGCAGGTGCTGGAGCGCATCGAGCTGCACGGAATCGGCCGACCCGGGTTCGACGTCGCTGCCGTCGAGCGCGCGCAGCGCCAGGCCCTGCTTCTGGTCGATGAGCTCCGCGATGCGGGCGTCGACCGTGTGGGCGGCGATGATGCGCCACGCCGTCACGGGCTCGTCCTGGCCGATGCGGTGCACGCGGTCGATCGCCTGCGTCTGCTCGGCGGCGGTCCAGCTGAGCTCGGCGAGCACGACGTTCGATGCCGACTGCAGGTTCACCCCGACGCCGGCCGCGGTGAGCGAGCACACGGCGATCGAGACCTCCGCCTCGGTGTTGAACGCGTCGATCGCCTGCTGGCGCGCGACGGCCGTCTGGTCGCCTCGGATCGACACCGTTCGCAGCTCGCGCGCCGCGAACGCCGCCTCGGCCTGGTCCATGACGTCGATGTGCTTGGCGAAGAAGACGACCTTGCCCGCCGACCGGGCGAGCTGGGCGGCGTAGTCGGCCGCGAGGCCCGCCTTCGCCTGGCCGATGCGACGCACCATGGTGAAGACGTTCTCACCGGACTTCGCGGACTTCGACTCCTCGAGTTCGGAGAGCGCCACCGCACGGATGTACTGGTCGCGCTCGATCTCGTCGAGGTCGCCGACGCGCAGCTTCCGGGACTCGACCAGCGCGCGGAACCGGCTCGCGAGCCGGTTGCCGAGCTCTCGCTCCGCCGCCCGGATCGAACGGCCGAGTTCGTCGTCGAGCTCCACGTGGAGGTCGGCGATGCGCTTGTCGGGCAGGTCGGCGGCGACGTCGACCTTGCGCCGTCGCACGATGCCGAGGTCGATGACCGCGCGGCGCGCCTCCGGATAGAACCCGGGTTCCGCCGGCGTCAGTCCGGTCTCCTCCAGGCGGCCCAGGAGCTCGGGCGACGGCTTGTCGCCGACGATCCAGCCGAGGAACTGCCAGATCGCGCGGAAGTCGTCGACGTCGTTGATGAGCGGCGTGCCCGTCAGCGCCAGCAGGAGCGGATCGCCGCCCGGCGTGTTCGCCCGGATGCGCTCCGCGAGCGCCAGCACGTTCCGCGACCGCTGCGACTGCAGGTTCTTGATGAAGTGCGCCTCGTCGACCACCATGCCTCGGAAGCCCATCGTCGAGAGCCACGCCATGTGCCGGTCGAGGATGTCGTAGTTGACGACGACCACGTCGGCGAACGCGTCGACCGTGTCGCCGTCACCGTGGATGACGGTGGCGCGCCGGTGCGGCGTCCACCGCTCGACCTCGCGCGCCCAGTTCATCTTGACCACGTTCGGCACGACGGCGAGCAGCGGGTAGGCGTCGGCGACGGATGCCGCGAGCACCGACTGCGCCGTCTTCCCGAGTCCCGGCTCGTCCGCGAGCAGGAACGTGCGGTGGCCCTCCCGGGCGGCTTCGATGAAGCGCGCCTGGTGCGGCATGAGCTCGAGGCCGCGGGGCGCGAGCCGGTCGACCTTCGGCGCCTCGGGCAGGTCCATCGAGGCGGCCTGGCCACCCGAACCCGACTCGAACGACTTGAACAGCGGACCGAGCAGTTCCCAGTTCGCCAGCCGCCGGACGGGAACGACCTGGTGGTCCCCGCGACTGAAGTCCGGCGCGAGGAACGGATTCGCCAGCTGCCGGGACTTCACCGAGGGCGGGATGACCTGGTTCACGGCGATCTCCGGCACGGGTGCCGCCTCGCGGACGATGATCAACTCGTCCTCGCTGAGCTCGGCGCCCGACTCGAGCAGCCAGTCGCGGCGGAACCGCTGCGCGACGGTCGAGATCGAGGCATCCGGTTCGAGCAGCGAGATGAGGCTCGTGTCGCGCGCCGCGGTCTTCGCGAGGATCTGCGCGATGCCGTCGAGCCGCTTGAGCAGCTCGGAGCGGGCTCCGTCCGCGAGGTCGCCGTCCGACTTCACCCGCGCGCGCTCCTCGCGCATGAGCAGCGCGATGACCTGGAACTTGGTGCGATTGGTGGGGCCCAGCTTGTTCCGCTGGGCCTTCTGCTCGACCTCGCGCACCTTGCGCGCGAGGATCGGGATGATGGGCGCGTCGTCGTCACGCGAACGCGTGCGCTGCCGCTGCCTCGTCTGGGCCAATGGTCCTCCCCTGTCTGGGCCCGATGCGATCCGGTGCTCCGCACCACGGGCGGGTGGTCGGCACCGGCTGACGGGATCGGACGTCGAGGCCGTCGCGGTGCGCCGGATCCGGAGAGGCCGAGCATGGCGGAGCGAGTTCCCCCAGCCGTCGGTCCGTGGATGGATCCGTCGAGCGCCGCGCCCAGTCTACGCGCTGTCGAGCGATCGGCGCGAACGACGAGCGAACGGGCCGCGCGGCGCCGGGACATCGGCCCTGTCGCAGCGGTGCACGCTGGGGCTACGCTCGTGCCATGGACGAGTCGACGGGGGTCGGCGGAGACATCGCCGACGATCACGAGTTCCAGGTCGCGCAGGACGGCGAGGCGCCGCCCGAGCCCGAGCTCAACGAGGACGAGGACGAGCGCCCGACCGGCGAGGAGTCGGACGACGACGTGGTCGGCATCGACGAGGAGCGCCGCGTGGTGCTTCCGGACGAGCGCGCCCCGGCCGCCGACGAGGAGTGAGCAACCCGCTCATACGCCGCCGCCGCCGCCTCCGCCGCCGCCTCCGCCGGAGGACCCGCCACCGCTGGAGCCGCCCGACGAGGAGCTCGAGGACGATCCCGACCAGCTCGTGCTCGACACGCTGCTGAACGAACTCACGCTCGCGGCGAAGTACCCCGCGTGGAATCCGCTCCGGCCCGAGTACCAGTCGGGCTCGCGCCCCTGCTGCGCGTACAGCGATGCGAGCACGTCGCTCCACTCGCGTTCCATCCCGAAGAGCACGGAGTAGGGCAGGAGCCGTTCGTTCAGGCGCAGCACCGCCTCGGGGTCGGGCGTCCCGTCGGAGCGGATGGGTCGGCTCCCGATCGGCGCCGGGCGACCGGTGGGGATCGCGCCCGGCGGGGGCGGCGGGATGGCCGGCGCCGGGATCGGCGCGCGCTCCGCACCGCTCGGCGACTGGAGCACGCGCAGTCGATCGGCTTCGGCGAGCCGGATGTACTCGCGGAGGCCCTCGAGATGGTCCCGCAGGGCGCGCCCGCGCTCGGTGAGCGGCCGCACGACGCCGACGATGCCGAACGTGACGAACACCGCGAGTCCGGCCACGAGGATCGTGAGCCACGGCCAGGCTCCGCCCATGCGCTCGTCGAGGGCGATGAAGCCGAAGATCGCGGCGAGCACCGCCGCACCGATCGCGAGCAGCGACAGCAGCCCGCGGATCCCGCGATCGGGCTTGCGGCGCAGGCCCTCCCGCTCGACGCGGGAGTGCACGGACGTCCGCAGGCGAGCGAGCTTCGTGCCCAGCGTGGTGTCGCGCGACTTGAGGTCGCGGCGCGAACCGATGGGCGCCATCGGGCCGAACAACGCCCGGAGCACGCTCGACGCGTCGCGGTCCGCGCCCTCGATGGGAGCCGCGAGCTGCACGGAGTACTTGCGGGAGCCGGTCTCGATGACCCGGACCCGACGGTCGACGGCCTCGGCGAGCAGCGTCGCGGTGATGCCCTTCGACGCGGCTCGGACGAGGTCGGCGGCCTCCATGAGCGTGAGGCGCTCCGGCGGCTCGTACTCGGCGATGATCACGCCGCGACCGGGGTGGTCGCGCCAGCGCGTGGCGCGCAAGACGCCGGCGGTGATGGCGACGCCGACCGCCACGAGCGCCCCGAGCAGGGACGTCATGGCCGCCGGCGAGGACGTGAACCGCTCGTCCCGGGGCTCGAACGTGCCCGGGCGGAAGCCGAGGGCGACCGTCAGGTTCTGGTACGGACCGAGCGCGTCGGCCCGCGCGAGGACGACCGGTTCTCCGCCGGGCTGCACCTCGAGGCTCGCGCACGGGGTGTTCGACCCCTCGTATCCGCTGTAGCACGCCACGTCGCCCGTGAACGCCTCGACGAGGTCGGGTTCGAGCCGCACCTCGGCCCTGACGACGCCGAACGGCTGACGCCATCCGGTTCCGTTCACGTCCCAGTAGAACTCCTGCAGCTCCAGGTCGTCCGGATCGAACGTGACGTTGCGCTGGTCGTACGTGATCACGTAGGTCTGCTCGCCGTGCACGAAGTCGTCTGCGGCGATCGTGACGAGCTCGAACTCGCCGTCCTCGCTGCGCTCGGTCTCGAACGGACGCGCCACGCCGTCCTGGTCGAACACCGAGACGACCCGGACATCCGTCGGATGACCGTCGTAGCCGCGCGGGATCGCGCGGCGGATGCCGCGGTTCTGGTCGTACTCCGGGAAGACGGCCACGAGCGTCTCCGTGGTGCGCAGCGTGGATCGGCCGCCGTCGTCGCGGCCGAGCTCGTAGACCGCGTCGAAGCTCGCGAACACGAAGTCGTCGACATCTGCCCGGACCGCTCCGGCGGGTGCGACGATCGCCGGCTCCGGCGAGCCGGCGGCCGGAACGGGAGCGGCGGCCGGAACGGGAGCGGCGGCCGGAGCGGGAGCGGGGGCCTCGACGGGAGCGGCCACGGCGGGAGCGGCGACGGCGACCGCCGCCGGTCCGGCTCCCAGCGCGAGCGCGGCCATCGCGATGGCGCCGGCGAGCAGCGGTCGCCGGCGGAACGCACGCGGGGTCGTCATGGGCTCACGCTAGCGAACGGGGCGCCCCCGCGTCATCCGTCACGGGTACCCGGACGCGGTTCGCTCGAGCGCCGTGGCCGGGCTTGCGCTGATAGGCCCCCGGGTATGGCTGCCGGGCGTATCCTGACGGGGTGATCGAGGACATCAAGAAGCGGGCGCTGCACCGCACGAAGATCATCGAGGGCCAGCTCCGCGGCATCGAGAAGATGATCGAGAACGAGGACTACTGCGTCGACATCATCACGCTCTCGCTCGCGGTCCAGAAGTCCCTCGCATCCCTGAACAAGCTGCTCGTCGAGAACCACCTGCGTACGCACGTCTCGCACATGTACGAGCAGGGCGGCGACCAGCGCGAGGAGGCCGTCGCCGAGCTCGTGCGCATCTTCGAGCTCTCCAACAACCGGGGCTGACCGCCGGATGCCGCGGATCGAGCTGGTCACGGGCGACCTCACGCTCGAGCGCGTGGACGCGATCGTGAACGCGGCGAACTCGTCGCTGCTCGGGGGCGGGGGCGTCGACGGGGCGATCCACCGCGCCGGCGGCCCGGAGATCCTCGCCGAGTGCCGACGGCTGCGCGAGACGACGCTGCCCGACGGCCTCCCGACCGGCGGTGCCGTGGCGACGACCGCCGGCCGGCTCGCCGCCAGGTGGGTCGTGCACACCGTCGGGCCGGTCTGGCCGGGCGAGGGTCCCGAGGCGGCGCGTCGGCGGGCGCTGCTGGCCGACGCCTACCGCAACTCGCTCGGGCTCGCGGCCGAGCTCGGCGCAGCATCCGTCGCCCTTCCCGCCGTGTCGGCGGGCGTCTACGGATGGCCCGCTGGCGATGCGGCCGAGGTCGCCATCGCAGGCGCGGTCGACGCGGTCGCCGCACCCGATCTCGTGCGCTTCGTGCTGTTCTCCGAGCGCATGCACGCGACGTTCGCCGAGGCGGCGGCGCGCCTCGGCGCCGACGTGGTCGTGCTCGGCTGATCGCGGAACGGACGCGCGGGCGGCGAGCTCACGTGCCCGGCGCGGTCGAGGCGATCCAGGCGTCGAGGTCGCTCGGCTGGTCGGTGATGATGCCGTCGACCCCGAGCGCGCTCACCTCCTGCCATCGGTCCTGGCTGTTGAGCGTGTAGCAGAGCACGGCGAGGCCCGCCTCGTGCGCGGCGTCGATCGCCTCGGGCGCCGCCGTGACGGATGCCGCGGTCGTGCCGAACCCGATGACCCCGAGCTGCTCGGCGAGCGGGACGGGATCGGCCGGGAGCTCGCGGATGAGCATGATGCGCGGGGTGGTCGGTGCGACGCGCTGGACCGACTGCAGGGTCTCGATGCTGAAGCTCTGCAGGACGATCCGCCCGCGGAGGCCGTGGCGCTCGACGAGGTCGAGCACGATGCGCACCTCCTGGGGCGTCCAGTCGGCCTTGAGCTCGACGAGTGCGCGCGCATCCTCGCGCTCGGCGAGCGCCTCGAGGAAGGCCTCGAGGGTCGGGATGCGCTCCCCCGCCCACTCCGCGGAGTACCAGGCCCCGGCGTCGATCCCCTCGAGTCGTTCGAGATCGAGGTCCTCGACGCGGCCGTCGCGCCCGGCGATGCGCTCGAGGTCGGTGTCGTGGAACAGCACCGGCACGCCGTCGCGGGTCAGGCGCACGTCGGTCTCGACGTAGGCGAGTTGGTCCATCGCGAGTTCGAGCGCGGGCATCGTGTTCTCGGGCGCCTGGGAGCGGTCGCCGCGATGCCCGATGATGGCGGCGGCGTCCCCCGGCTGGCGCAGCGCGCCGAACACGTCGATCGCGTAGACGTCCGCCGGCGTGGACACGCCCCAGAGGGTCGCGGCGATCGCGACCATGCCGGTGACGGCGAGCGGCACCCTGACAAGCGGCCTCGGCGGCTTCGCGGCGTTCCGAGGTCCGCCGTGCCCCGGCCGGGGGCGGGCGGCGTCGTGACGGGCGGTGGGTCGAGCTGGGGCCACGGTCGCTGGGACGACCGCGTCTCGAAGGTGACGCACGGATCGGGCCTTTCCACGATCCGCGCCTCCTTGCACGAGACCGTGCAGGTCACCCTAGCAAACGCCGTTACCGTTTCGTTACTTCTTCTCGGCGGTCTGCAGCTCGGGCTCGGCGGGCGCCTCGGGCCTTGCGGGCGCCTCGGGCTCGGCGGGCGCCTCGGGCTCGGCAGGCGCCTCGGGTTCCGTGCCCACCTCCGCCGCCTCGGCCTCGGCCGTGATGCGGTTGGCCATGCCCGCGAACACGATCCCGTGGAACGGGAAGACGGCCCACCAGTACAGGCGGCCCGCGAGCCCCTTCGGGAAGTACACGGCACGCTGCCGGTACCGCGAGCCCGTGCCATCCGGCTCGGCCGACATCTCGAGCCACGCACGTCCCGGCACCCGCATCTCGGCCCTCAGGCGCAGGAAGCGCGGGCGCTCGATGCGCTCGACGCGCCAGAAGTCGACCGCATCGCCGGGGTGCAGCCGGTCGGGGTCGCGACGGCCCCGACGAAGGCCCACCCCGCCGAAGAGCTTGTCGATCCAGCCCCTGACCGCCCAGGCCAGCGGGAACGAGTACCAGCCGTTCTCGCCGCCCACCCCCTCGATGACCGCCCACAGCGCTTCGACGGGCGCGCTCGAGCGTCGCTCGCGATGGTCGGTGTACACGGTGTGCCCCGCCCAGTCCGGGTCGCTCGGCAGTGGATCGCTCGGGGCCCCCGCGACCTCTGCATTCCGCCAGCTCGTCTCGACCTCGCCCGACTGCTCGCGTTCGAGCGCGAGGCGCACGGCCCGGCGATAGGGGGTCAGCCCCTCGGGCGGCGGCGGGATGACCCCGTCGATGTCGTGCTCCCTCGTGACGCAGTCGAACTGGAGCGACTCGATGATCGGAACGGCGAGCCGTCTGGGGATCGGCGTGACGAGGTTCACCCACTGCCCGGCCAGCCACGGGGTGAGCACCGGGAGCGCGGCGATCGGGCGCTGGCGCAGGCCCGCCTCGACGGCGTAGCCGTTCATGAGCTGGCCGTAGCGGAACACGTCGGGACCGCCGATGTCGAACGCGCGGTTCACCTCCGGCGGGACCTCGGCCGCGTGGATCAGGTAGTGCAGCACGTCGCGAACGGCGATCGGCTGGATGAAGTTGCGCACCCAGCGCGGCGCGGGCATGTACGGCAGCACCTCGGTCAGGTGCCGGATCATCTCGAACGACGTCGACCCCGACCCGATCACGACGCCCGCCTGCAGGACGATCGTCGGGACCCCGGAGTCGAGGAGGATCTCGCCGACCCGCACCCGGGAGCGGAGGTGTCGGGAGAGGCGGCCCGCCGCCGGATGCAGCCCGCCGAGGTAGACGATCCGTCGCACGCCGGCGCGCGCTGCGCCCTCGGCGACGTTGCGCGCGATCGAGAGCTCGAGGTCCTCGAAGTCGCCTCGGCCCCCCATCGAGTGCACGAGGTAGTAGACGACCTCGACGTCCCGCATCGCACCGTCGACGGCCGCGGCATCCGTCAGGTCGCCGGGGACGACCTCGACGTCCCCCGCCCACGGCACGTCGCGCAGCCGCTCGGGCCGCCGCACGATGACGCGGACGTCGTGCCCGGCCTCGACGAGCCGGGGCACGAGGCGACCGCCGATGTAGCCGGTCGCCCCGGTCACCAGGACCCGCACGACGGTCCTCCCCTCGTCAGGTGACGCACGCGCTCAGCCGTGCTCGTTCCCCCGACGATAGTTGCCGCTCGCGCGGGCGAGGAGGTGCTGCGCCTGTGAATCGTCCGCACGTTGCAGCGCCGCCACGAGCTTGGCCGCGGACCGCCCGCCCACGGTCATCACGGCACGGCCTCCGCGCAGCACGATCACCGCGCCGTTCCCGGTCACGCGGTAGTCGAACGGATCGGCGACCAGCCGCCCGCGCTCGTCGGAAGCCCCGTCGCGTCCGGACATGCGCTGCCGCCTACCGCAGGCTCTTCGTGTGCCAGACCGTCTTCGTCTCGGTGAACGCGGCGATGCGGTCGAGCGCCGGCGCCGCGGCATCCGGGCCGGACTCGGGACGCAGCACGCGCTTCAGCGTGTCGGCGGCCGCGATCTCGAGGTCGACCCAGTCGAGCTCTCCGGCGCCGACGAGGTCGAGTGCGTTGACGTCGGCGTGGCTCGCGAGCCACGGCGCGATCTCGGCGGGAGAGCCCGTCAGCACGTTCACGACGCCCTTCGGCACGTCGCTCGTCGCGAGCACCTCCGCGAGGCTGATCGCCGAGAGCGGGAACCGCTCGCTCGCGACCACGATCACCGAGTTCCCGGCCACGAGCGCCGGTGCCACGGCGGAGACGAGCCCGACGAGCGAGGAGTCCTGCGGCGCGATGATCGCGACGACGCCGGTCGGCTCCGGCACGGAGATGTTGAAGTAGGGCCCCGCGACCGGGTTCGCGTTGCCGGCCGCCTGGGCGAACTTGTCGGCCCATCCGGCGTACCAGACCCAGCGGTCGATGGCCTCGTCGACCTGCGCGCCGGCCTGGGCTCGAGTCAGGCCCTCGGCCTGCTCGATCTCGGCGACGAACTGGGCGCGCCGGCCCTCGAGGAGTTCGGCGATCCGGTACAGCACCTGGCCGCGGTTGTAGGCGGTGGCACCAGCCCAGCCGGAGACGGCGCCGCGCGCGGCGACCACGGCATCGCGGGCGTCCTTGCGCGAGGCCTGCGCGGCGTTGGCGAGGAACCCGCCGTCCGCCGCGCGCACCTCGTAGGTGCGGCCGGACTCGCTGCGCGGGAACGCGCCGCCGATGAACAGCTTGTAGGTCTTGGGCACGGCGAGGCGGCTCACTTCGCGGCTCCCTTCTTCGCGGGGCGGGCAGGTCGGCGCGTGCGGCGAGCGGGCTTGCCGGCATCGGATGCCGCGGCCGGGGCCTCGACGGCGCGCGGCGTGCCGCGGCCGGCCGAGGTGACCGACGCGGGCGAGAGGTACGCCCTGAGGCCGTGGCGGCCGCCCTCGCGGCCGTAGCCCGACTCCTTGTAGCCGCCGAACGGGCTCGACGGGTCGAAGCGGTTGAAGGTGTTCGCCCAGACGACGCCGGCGCGCAGCTGGTCGGCGACCGCGAGGATGCGGCTGCCCTTGTCGGTCCAGATGCCGGCCGAGAGCCCGTAGGGCGTGTTGTTCGCCTTGGCGATCGCCTCCTGCGGCGTGCGGAAGGTGAGGACGGAGAGCACCGGTCCGAAGATCTCCTCGCGAGCGATGCGGTTGGACGTCTGCACGTTCGTGAAGATCGTCGGCGCGTACCAGAACCCGTTCTCGGGGATCTCGCACGGTGCGCTCCAGCGGTCGGCCCCCTCGGCGACGCCCGCATCGGAGAGCTCCCGGATGCGCTCGAGCTGCTCGCGCGAGTTGATCGCGCCGATGTCGGTGTTCTTGTCGAGCGGGTCGCCGAGGCGGAGCGTCGACAGGCGGTTCTTGAGGCGCTCGACGACCTCGTCGTGGATCGACTCCTGCACCAGCAGGCGGCTGCCCGCGCAGCACACGTGACCCTGGTTGAAGAAGATGCCGTTGACGATGCCCTCGATCGCCTGGTCGATGGGCGCGTCGTCGAAGACGATGTTCGCGGCCTTGCCGCCGAGCTCGAGCGTGACCTTCTTGTGCGTGCCGGCGACCTGCTTCGCGATCGCGCGGCCGACGGCGGTCGAACCCGTGAAGGCCACCTTGTCGACGTCGTCGTGGCCGACGAGCGCGGCTCCGGTGTCGCCGGCGCCGGTGATGATGTTCACCACGCCCGGCGGCAGGTCGGCCTGCTGCACGATCTCGGCGAAGAGGAGGGCCGTGAGCGGGGTGGTCTCGGCCGGCTTCAGCACGACCGTGTTGCCCGCGGCGAGCGCCGGCGCGATCTTCCACGCGAGCATGAGCAGCGGGAAGTTCCACGGGATCACCTGCGCGGCCACGCCGAGGGCCTTCGGGTTCGCGCCGAGGCCCGCGTAGTCGAGCTTGTCGGCCCAGCCCGCGTAGTAGAAGAACCAGGCCGCGACGAGCGGCACGTCGACGTCGCGCGACTCCTTGATCGGCTTGCCGTTGTCCAGCGACTCGGCCACCGCGAGCTCGCGGGCTCGCTCCTGGATGAGGCGGGCGATGCGGAAGAGGTACTTTCCGCGGTCGCGACCGGTCATTCGCGACCAGACGCGATCGTGGGCGCGTCGTGCGGCGGCGACCGCATCGTCGACGTCGGCCTCGTTCGCGTTCGCGATGGTCGCGATGCGCTCCTCGCTCGCGGGCGAGACGCTCTGGAACGGGGTGCCGCGGCCGTCGACGAACTCGCCGTCGATGAAGAGGCCGTAGCTGTCGCGGAGCGAGAGGATCGCCCGCGACTCGGGTGCGGCTGCGTATTCGAGGAAGCTCATGATGCGGTGCTCTCGTCTCAGTCGATCGTCACGTAGTCGGCGCCGGAGTAGTGGCCGGTCGCCATCTTCTGGCGCTGCAGCAGCACGTCGTTCAGCAGGCTGGAGGCGCCGAACCGGAACAGGTGCGGCTGGAGCCACTCCTCGCCGACGGTCTCGGCGACCGTGACGAGGTACTTGATCGCGTCCTTCGACGCGCGGATGCCGCCCGCGGGCTTCACGCCGATGCGCTGCCCGGTCATCAGGTGCCAGTCGCGCACGACCTCGAGCATGAGGAGCGTGACGGGCAGCGTCGCGGCGGGCTGGACCTTGCCCGTCGAGGTCTTGATGAAGTCGCCGCCGGCGAGGATCGACAGCCAGGATGCGCGGCGGACGTTGTCGTACGTGACGAGTTCGCCGGTCTCGAGGATCACCTTGAGGCTCGCGCTCGTGCCGTCGGGGCGGCGGCAGGCCTCCTTCACGGCGGCGATCTGGTCGAAGACCAGGCCGTACCGGCCGGCGAGGAAGGCGCCGCGGTCGATGACCATGTCGATCTCGTCGGCGCCGTTCGCGACGGCCTCGGCGGTGTCGGCGAGCTTGATCTCGAGCGAGGAGCGACCGGACGGGAACGCCGTCGCGACCGCCGCGACGGAGATCAGGCCGTCGTCGGGGTCGCCGTGCACCGAGCCCAGGGCGTCGACCGCGTACGGGACCATGTCGCCGTACACGCAGACGGCCGCGACGCGCGGGGTCGTGGCATCCGCCGGGTCGGGGTTCATCGCCTTGGCGACGAGCGAGCGAACCTTGCCGGGGGTGTCGGCGCCCTCGAGCGTCGTCAGGTCGACGAGCGAGATGATGCGGTCGAGCGCCCACTGCTTGGAGGACGTCTTGATGGAACGCGTGCCGAGGCCCGCAGCGCGCTGCTCGAGCCCGACGGCGTCGACGCCCGCGATGCCGTGGAGGTACCTGCGGAGCGTGGCGTCGTCGGGCTCGCCGCCGAGCACGGCGAGCGCGCGCTCGCGCGCGGTGACGAGGGAGGTGCCGGACATGGTGGGTGACCTGTCTTTCGTGGTGCGGCCGGATCAGCCGTCGAGGAGGTGGAGTGCCGTGGCCTCGTCGGTGACGAGGACGGAGCAGAGGCCGGACCGCACGACCGCATCGGCGACGGCGTGCTTGCTCCGCCCCGCGATCACGGCGATGCGGAGACGCCCGTCGCGGACGTCGTCGAGGGTCAGGCCGACGGTCCGCGCATCGAGCGCGGGGTCGACGATGTTGCCCTCGGAGTCGATGTAGCGGCCGACGACGTCGCCCACGGCGCCCTTCTGGACGAGCAGGTCGACGTCGGCCTCGGTGAGGTAGCCGCTCTCGATGTGGACCGAGGTGTGATCGGCTGGGCCCGCGCTGAACAGGTACGCATCGGCGGACCGGGCCAGCTCGATGACGCCCGCGACGACGCGATCGGACTCGATCGCCTCCTTCGTCGCGAGGTGCTCGAGGATCGCGGGGCTCGGCAGCAGGGTGGCGCTGCCGCCGCCCTTCTGTGCGATGGCGACCGCGGTCGCGGCGGCGGTGCCGGCGCGACGGTTGAGGCTCACGCCGCCGTTGATCTGGACGACGTTGACCCCGGTCGCCCAGCCGTTGCGGAGGTGCTGGGAGATCTCGAACAGGGTTCGGCCCCAGCTGACGCCGAGCGTGCGCGGCACCGGTCGGAGCGCCGTCAGGTAGTCGGCCGCCGCCTGCGCCGTGCGCGCCTGCAGTTCGTCGGGCGACGCGACGCCGGCGGAGGAGACGACGATCGCGTCCTCCAGCCCACGCTCCTCGCGGAGTCGCCGCTCGATCGGCAGTCGCCGGGCTCGCGGGTGCAGGATCTCGATGCGGATGAACCCCTGCTGCTTGGCCTGGGCGAGGAGCCGACCGACCTTCCAGCGCGTGAGCCGGAGTGCCTGGCCGATCTCGTCCTGCGTCTTGTTCTCTTCGTAGTAGAGCTCCGCCGCGCGGATCGAGAGGAGTTCGTCGGTCTCGTCCATTCGTCTCCTTCCGCCACGTCCAGCGTAGGCAGCCGATCGCGCATCGGCAACACTCGCGTGCAACTCTGCTCATATGAGCAGCATCGGGAGACTCGTGCGAGCGGATGCGGGACCCGCCCGCCGCTCAGCCCGCTCGCTCGTCCTCGAGGAAGCCGCCGCGAGCGACGACGAGGCCGGCGACGAGCGCCGCGAGCGCGGTCGCGAGGAGGAGCAGCATCGGCGGGGTCCACGATCCGGTGACCTCGTGCAGGAGGCCCACGGCGACGGGCCCGAGCGCGACGACGACGTACCCGACCGACTGCGTGAAGCCGCTCAGTGCGACCGAGCCCGCGTGCGTACGCGTCCGCAGGTTCACGAGCACGAGCGAGAGGGGGAAGAGCAGCGGCCCGATGCCCGCCAGCGCGACCCACAGCCAGGTGGGCCCCGCCGGAGCGAGGAGCAGTCCAGCCCAGCCTGCCGCGATCGTCGCGCCCGCGACCGCGACCATCGCCCGCACCCGTCCCGGCCGGGTGGCCAACGCGGGGACCACGAGCGAGACGGGCAGGCCCATCGCGGCGTACAGGGCGAGCAGGACGCCTGCTGCGGCGGCGCTCGTCCCCGCCGTGTCCGCGAGCATCGAGGGAAGCCACGCGAAGACCGCGTAGGCGTTGAAGCCCGCGACGGAGAAGATCGTGGCGAGCGCCCACGCCAGCGGCGAGCGGAACGCTCGCCGGAGCAACCCCGGCTCCGCCTCCTCCGGCAGCGCGTCCGGCGCGGCACGCCGCGGGTGCACGAGCAGCGCGGCCCAGGGGATGATCGAGACGAGCGCCATCACCGCCCAGATCTCGAACGAGGCCCGCCATCCGGCGGCCTCGGAGACCGGCACGGCGACGAGCGGCGGGACGAAGGTGCTGACCGACAGCGCGGTCACGTAGAGCGCGGTCACGAGTCCGATGCGATCGGGGAAGTAGCGCTTGACGAGCGGCGGCAGCAGGACGTTGCCGACCCCCACCGCGGCGAAGGTCAGGGCGCTCGCGGCGAAGAGCCACCACGCGGAGCCGACGAACCCGCGTGCGGCGCTGCCGACGACCAGTGCCGCGAGCGCACCGATCAGCACCGGTTCGAGGCCGGCGCGGCGCGTGAGCACGGGCGTCGTGATGCCGAACACCGCGTAGCACAGGGGCGGCAGCATGCCGAGGATGCCGACGAGGGCCGTCGAGACCGGGAAGTCGCGCTCCACGAACTGGAGGATCGGCGAGAGCGACGCGACCGCGGTGCGCAGGTTGAACGCGACGAGGAGGATCCCCAGGAGCGCGAGGGTACGACCCCGCCAGAGCGGCCCGGTCGTCTCGGGACTCACCGGCCGAGTCTCGGCGCGCGCGGCGCGCGTCGGCCCCAGGGCGGGCGTCCGCGTACGCCGGCGATGACCATCAGGCGGAGGCTCGCTCGAGGACGTCGGCGACCTTCGCGCCGAAGGTGCAGTCCATCAGGTCGGCGGCGTCCGGATCGCGCCTGGCATCGAGGCCGATGCCCGAGGCGAGCAGCGTGTTGATGAGCATCCCATCGGCGAGGAAGCGGTGGATCTGCGCCGGCGTGAAGCCCGCCTCGTCGCGGAGCATCCGGAACACCTGGAGGAAGCCGTCGCGCGCGACCGGCCCGATCACCGGGTCGGGTCCCATCATGAATCCGTGCAGCAGCGTGAGGAGGGTCCCGCGGTCCTCGACGAGCTCGAGGTAGGCCGCGCCGAGCCGTGCCTCGCGGGCGTCCCCATCCTCGGGTGCCTCCGCGAGCGCGGCGCGAAAGGTCGAGAGCACTCGTGCGAGCGTGCGTCGCAGGGTCTCGATGAAGAGCTGCTCCTTGGTGCCGAACAGGCGCACCACGTAGGGCTGGCTGATGCCGGCCGCTCGAGCCACGCGGTCGGTCGTGGCGGCCGCGTATCCGAGTTCGCCGAAGACGGTCGTGGCGGCCGCGAGGATCTGCTCGCGACGCTCGTCGGCGGGGATTCGCTCGGAACGTGAGGTCATGCTTGACATGTTATCAGTCGATAACTACATTGCTATTTGTAATCATTCGATTACTCCATACTCTGCGAAACGAGCACCTGATGTCATCACCACGCCGAGCCCCGGTCTGGCTCATCCTCGTCGCGACGTCCCTTCCGATGTTCATGGCGTCGCTCGACAACCTCGTCATCACCAACGCCCTCCCCGTCATGGCCGTCGAACTCGGGGCCGGGATCGAGGAGCTCCAGTGGTTCCTCAACGCCTTCACCCTCGCCTTCGCGACGTTCATCCTCCCCGCGGCCGCCCTCGGCGACCGGCTCGGCCGGCGCACGGTGTTCCTCGCCGGCATCGCGGTGTTCACGGCCGCGAGCGTGCTCACCGCGCTCAGCACCGAGCCGTGGATGGTCATCGGCGCCCGGGCCGTCCAGGGCCTCGGCGCCGCCGCGATCATGCCGCTGTCGCTCACGCTCGTCGCGGGCGCCGTGCCGACGCGACTGCGCCCGCTCGCGATCGGCATCTGGGGCGGCGTGTCCGGCCTGGGCGTCGCGCTCGGCCCGCTCGTCGGCGGCGCCGTCATCGAGGGCTGGAACTGGCAGGCCATCTTCTGGATCAACGTGCCCATCGGCGTCGTGGCGTACCTGCTGGTCCGCCTCGTCCTCGACGACGTCCGGGGCGAGCGACGGCCCATCGACGTCCTCGGCGTCGGTCTCGCCGGGCTCGGCGTGCTCGGCCTCGTCTTCGGCATCGTGCGCGGCAACGAGGCGGGTTGGACGAGCACCGAGGTGCTGCTCCCCCTCGTCGCGGGCGCCGCGCTGCTCGTCGCATTCCTGGTGTGGGAGGCGCGCGCGAGCGCGCCGGTGCTGCCGCTGTCGCTGTTCCGTGATCGCAGCTTCAGCGTCGCGAACGCGGTCGGGTTCACGTTCAGCTTCGGCGTCTTCGGCGCGATCTTCCTGCTGGTGCAGTTCCTGCAGGTCGTCCAGGGGCGAACGGCGCTCGAGGCGGGACTCATGACGATGCCGTGGACCCTCGCGCCCATGTTCGTCGCCCCGCTGGCGGGCCTCCTCGCCCCACGGCTCGGCACCCGCGCGCTGATGGTCGCCGGGCTCGCCGCGCAGGCCACGGCGATGTTCTGGATCGCGGCCACCCTCAGCGAGGACGTCGCGTACCCGGCGCTCGTCCCGGCGTTCGCGCTGGCCGGCATCGGCATGGGCCTCGTGTTCGCGCCGATGGCGACGGCCGTGCTCGCCCGGATGCCGGAACGCGACCACGCCAAGGCGTCGGGCACGAACTCCACCCTCCGCGAGATCGGCGGCGCCCTCGGCATCGCAGTGCTGACCGCGGTCTTCACGGGCGCGGGCGGCGCGCTCACGCCGACCGCGTACGTCGACGCCGCGGTGCCGGCCGTGGCGACCGGAGCGGCCGTGCTCGCGGTCGCGGGCGTGCTCGCCCTGCTCCTGCCCGCGGGCCGCGCGGAGCGACCGGCGGAGCCGGCACCCGCCCCCGCCGAACCGACGACCGCGCGCGCGACCGCATCGCCGGTCCCCGTCGCCGGCTGACGACCGCGCGCGACACGACCGTCCGTCGCCGCGTTCGCGCGGCGGCGGACGGTCGGCGGCGGCGGACGGTCGGCGTCGGCGGACGGTCGGCGTCGGCGGAGTCGATCCCGCACGGCGCGTCTAGGCTGGTCACGTGGCCGATCTCTCGCGCTATCTGCCGCTCAGCCGGCGCCCGGACGTCGACGAGTCCGGGGTGACGGCCGACCGGCGCGCCGAAACCGCCGAAGTGCTCCGTTCGCTCGCCGGGGTGATCCGCGACGGCGGCGAAGAACTCTGGGTAGCGTCGACCGAGCGTCCCGGATGGCGCGTCGCCGACGTCGCCGCAGAGCTCGCCAACGGATTCGACCGGAGCCGAACCCGCCGGGCGCTCGACGCGGCCGAACGCCTCGTCCGAGGCGGCGAGGCGCGCCGCCTCGAGGAGCTCCCCCGGCTCGACGGGCCGGCAGCCGCCGGGGAGGCACTGGCCGACCGCGCAGCCGCCGTCATCGCGCGGCAGCGCCCGACGAGCGTCGCCGAACTCGACGACGCCGTGGTCGCCGCGCTCCTCGTCGGCGGCGCCGGAGGGCTCGTCGTCCCCATGTCCGCGCGGGCGTCGGGGGCCGTCGCGCTCCGCCGGGCCGCGGCCGCCCCGACCGAGATCCGGGCCGTGATCTCCGGACGCACCCTCCGGGCGACGGATGCGGGCTGGGAGTTCGGCCACGGCACCCCGCTCGTCGACACCGCGAACGGGCTGCTGCGGTTCCTGACGGGGATCGGGACCGTCGCGCCCCACCCGCCGTCGCATGACGAGCGGCCGGCCACGGAGGCCTGACCGCCGCACGGCGGCTCAGCCGATGAGGTCCCGCGCCCGATCGACGTCGCGGCCCATCTGGACGATCAGCTCGTCGATGCCGTCGAACTTCGCCATGCCGCGGATGCGATGGGCGAACTCGACGCCCACCACGTGGTCGTAGAGGTCGAGGTCGCGGTCGAGCACGTATGCCTCGACCTGCTTCTTCGGCACGCCCTCGAAGGTCGGGTTGTCGCCGACCGAGATCGCGGCCGGGTATCGCACGCCGCCGTCGATGAGCCAACCCGCGTAGACGCCGTCCCCGGGGATGAACCCCTCGGAGTCGAGCGCGAGGTTCGCCGTCGGGTACCCCAGCTCTCGCCCGCGCTTGAAGCCGTGCACGACGAGACCGCTCACCGTCGGCACGTGGCCGAGCAGCTCGGCGGCGTGCTCAACGTCGCCCACCTCGAGCAGTTCGCGGATCCACGTCGACGACACGCGGCGTCCGCCTTCGGGCACGACATCCTCGACGACGACGACCTCGAACCCGTGCTCCGCGCCCTGCCGACGGAGCAGGTCGACGTCGCCCTCGTTGCCCGCGCCGTACCGGAAGTCGTGGCCGACGAGCAGCACGCGCGCATCGAGCGCGTCGACCAGGAAGCGGCGTACGAACGCCTCGGCGGAGTTCGACGCGAGCACGCCGTCGTAGTGCAGGAGCACCGTGGCGTCGAGGCCGGTCGTCGCGAGCAGCTCGAGCTTCTGCCGCGTGCTCACGAGCTGCGGCGGGCAGCGGTCGGGCGCGTGATACGCGGCCGGGTGGCGGTCGAACGTGATCGCGACGGCCTCGAGGTGGCGCGCCTCGGCGATCTCGCGCAGCTTCGCGATGACGGCCCGGTGCCCCTGGTGGACGCCGTCGAACTTGCCGATCGTCACGGCGGACGGACCGTAGTGGGCGGGGACGGACTCGATCCCCGCGAACGTCCTCACGCGCGCCCCTCGGCGTCGACGGAGCCGCGTGCGCGGTCGCCGCGGGCGTCGGCCGCGGCATCCTGCACCGGATGGCGCCAGAGCCACCACATGCCGAGCGGCGGCAGCACGAGCGGGACGAACAGGTAGCCGCGCCCGAACCACGACCACACGGTGTCGTGCGGGAAGAGGTCGGGGCGCAGGATGCTGAGCAGGCCCACGACGATCACGCCCGTGAACTCGAAGACGATCGTGGCCCAGGCGATGCGGTACCACGCCCGTCCCGGCATCACGAGCGCGACCGTCGCGAGGACGTACACGACGGCGGCGAGCGCGGAGAGGCCGTAGGCGAGCGGCGCCTCGTCGAACCTCTCGACGATCTGCACCAGCGATCGCCCCGTCGCCGCGAGCGCGAGGACGCCGTAGACGGCGACGAGCACCCGGCCGATGCCGCTGAGCCGCCCGCGCCGCCGAGCGCCGGCAGGGGCGGTGGATGTCCCGTTCATGTCGCTCGATTCTCCCAGACCGATCCTCACGCCTGCTGCACCGTCCAGATCTGCAGCATGCGGTAGACCATGACCGCGACGGCGAGCGCAGCGACGCCGCACACCACGGTCGCCCAGCGGCCGCGGTCGATGAGCGCCCAGAGCGCCGCCGCGGGCGGCAGGAGCACCGCGCTGACGAGGTAGACCCAGAACTCGAGGAGGCTGCCCGTCGGCGGGTTGCCGACGGCCGGCGCGACGAGGGCGACGACGACCTGGCCGATGAGCAGCAGTTCGATGAGCGCGAGCGAACCCAGGACGAGGTCGTTCGGCACGCGACCGGCCAGCCCGAGCACGATGCAGACGAGGCCCGCGACGACGGCGACGGCCACCTGGGCGTAGGCGAACCACTCGATCATGCGCGCTCCTCTGCGGGGAAGCCCGTGACGACCTTGAGCTGCGGGCCGCGGCGCTCGGCGATGGCGACGAGCACGTCTCCGGGGCCGATGACGGCCAGCGGCGCGCCGCCTGCGAGCCCGCGGGCGGCGGCGGGCGCGTCGATGCGCTTGCCGTGGCGGAGGTCGCGCACGGCGTCGACGTCGACCTCGATCGCCGGGAGCACGCGTCTCGCGGCCTCGGCCGGCGAGAGCCGTGCGGCGGCGACGTCGAGGCCGTCGAGTGCGCCGGCCTCGGCCACGTCGAATCGGCCGATGCGCGTGCGCCGGAGGGCGGTGAGGTGCCCGCCGACGCCGAGGGCGGCACCGAGATCGCGCGCGAGCGCGCGCACGTAGGTGCCCGAGGAGCACTCGACCCGCACGTCGAGGTCGAGCCATCCGTCGCCCTCGCGCGCGTCGAGCAGGTCGAAGGCGGAGACCGTCACGGTCCGCGCCGCGAGCTCGACCGCCTCGCCGTCGCGGACGCGCTGGTAGGCGCGCCTGCCGTCGACCTTGACGGCGCTGACCGCGCTCGGCACCTGGTCGATCGTGCCGGTGAGCTCGGCCATCCCGGCGTCCACGGCATCGCGCGGGATCGCGGCGACCGCGACGGCCGGTGCAGCGGGCAGTGCCTCGCCCTCGGCGTCGTCGGTCGTCGTCGCCCAGCCGAGGCGAACGGTCGCGAGGTACTCCTTGTCGAGGCCGACGAGGTGGTGGAGGAGCCTCGTAGAAGTCTCGATGCCGAGCACGAGCAGGCCGGTGGCCATCGGATCGAGGGTGCCCGCGTGCCCGACCTTGCGGGTTCCGGCGAGGCGCCGGACGCGGGCGACGACGTCGTGGCTGGTCATCCCCTGCGGCTTGTCGACGAGGAGGATGCCGCTGTTCACGCGGTACAGGCTAACAGCGCCGACCGCCCGCGCCGGACGCCGCTCGCCCCTACGCTGGACCGGTGAGGATCGGGATCATCGGAGCGGGTGCGCTCGGCGGCACGTTCGCCGCGCTGCTCGCGCGCGCGGGCCACGACGTGGAGGTCACGGCGCGTGGCGCCGGACTCGAGGCCATCCGGGAGGGCGGCATCCGGCTGACCGGCGGATACGGCGACGCGCACGTGCGCCCGGCCGCCGCCGAGCGTCTCACCGAGCGACCCGGACTCGTGCTCGTGTGCACGAAGGCGCAGGATGCCGCGGCGGCGATCACCGCGAACGGCGCCGCGATCGACGGGGTCCCGGTCGTGGTCGTGCAGAACGGCCTCGACGGCGTCGCGACCGCCGAGCGGCTCCTCCCGCGGTCATCGTGCATGGGGATGCTGTCGATCATCGCCGCGAACTACACCGAACCCGGTTCGGTCCGCGTGACGACGACCGCCGCGAGCTACCTCGGCCGGGGCGACGGCGCGCCCGATGAGGAGGTGCGCCGCGTCGCCGCCCTCCTCTCCGGAGCGGTGCCGATCGTGGCGGTGTCGAACTTCCGCGGCGCGCAGTGGACCAAGCTCGTCGTGAACATGCTGAACGCGGTTCCCGCGATCGTCGGCCGGAGCGTGCAGGAGGTCGTCGACGACCCCGCGCTGCGGCGCGTGGTGGCCGCCTCGATGCGCGAGTGCGTGCGTGTCGGGGTCGCCCGCGGCATCCGCTTCGGTTCGCTGCAGGGGCTCGGCGACCGCCGCCTGCGCGCGTTCGCCCGCCTGCCGCTCGGGCTCGCCCAGGTGCTGCCGTGGTCGATGCGCGTGCGGATGGGGTCGGTGCCGAACCTCGGCTCGACCCAGCAGAGCCTCCGGCGGGGTCAGCCGACCGAGGTGGACTTCCTGAACGGCGCGGTGGTCCGCGAGGCGCGGGCGGCGGGCATCGATGCGCCGGTGAATCGCGCGCTCACGGCGCTCGTGCACGAGGTCGAGGCGTCGGGGGCCCCGCTGCCCGCGGAACGCGTCGTCGCGATCCTGGAGTCGGACGGCGCGGACTGAACGCTCGCGGACCTCGTCGCCGTTAGGGTTCCCCTGCATCCGACCGCAACGACCGACCGAAGCGAGCCGCCGTGGAACCCGACGACACCGCCACCCGCCCCCACGAGGCCGGACGGGAGGGCCGCGACCCGGACGACGGCGTCGCCGACGACACCCGGTCCCGCCCGCTCCGCTGGTGGCTCTGCCTCCTCATCGGCGCCGCGGCCGCGACCATCGGCCTGCTCCCATGGCTCGTCGGGGGCATGCGGCTGCCGCTGCAGAACCTCTGGGCGACGGATGCCCTGCCCGACGAGTACCCGCTCGTCCTCCTGCCGTTCAACCAGTACTTCCTCTCGCAGATCGCCTCGCTGCTCATCGTCGGCGCCGCGCTCGCGGGCATCGCCGCGCGCGCGACGCGGGCGCGGCGGCGCCGCTCCGGCGTCGCATGGATCCTCATCGGGCTGCTCGCGGTGCAGGTCGCGTCGATCGTGCAGACCACCGTGGTCGTCCGCGACGGGCTGCAGGACCGCTTCGAGTCCGACCTGTACCTCGCGGCGCTCGTGGCGGTCGCGGTGATCGCGAACCTGATCGGCATCGCCGTGATGCTCCTCGTGGCCGCCGCACCCCGCGCCGGCGCCGTCATCGGACTCGCCGTCGCCGCGGTGCTGTCGTCGTCATGGCTCGGCGGGCTGCTCCTTCCCGACCCCGCGCTCGGCGGGCCGGCGCCCGAGCCCGTGCTGTTCGTACTCCGATGGCTGCCCGCCGTGCTCGTCGGCGCCGCGATCGCGTGGGGCGGGGTCGGCACCGCCGGACGCGTCATCGGGGCGCTCGTCGCGCTCGCCGTGCTCTGGGTCGGACCTGCGATCATCACGGCGGTGACGAATGCCGCGGGCAGCCGCGTGCTGGCGCGCCGGCCCGAGGAGATGATGGCCTACGCGTCGGGTGTGTTCGAGTCGGCGTCGACGCGGCCGGAACTCGTCCTTCCGCCGCTCGTCGTGGCGATCGTCGTCGCGCTGATCGGGCTCACCGGCCGTGTCGTCGTGCAGCGGAGACGAGCACCGAGCCCGGCTCCGGAGCCGGTTGCGGCCCCCGGCGGCGGGTCGGCCGGGGCATCGGAGGCCGTCGACGAACCCCGACCACCCTCGTCGACGGGCGACTGACCGGGGCCGCCCCGTCAGTCGGAGTCGCGCCGCACGTCGGCGGCGTCGGCCCACGCCTCGTCCGCCGGACCCTCCTCGGTGTCGGCCCCGCCCGCCGCGCCCCGACGGGGGCGCGCGGGGTCGGCGAGGTCGATCACGATCGAGGCCACCGATCGCGGGTCGCTCGAGGCGTACGCGATGCGGTCCGCGGCATCCGTCGGCGCCCCATCGACCGCGAGCGCCACGTCCCATTCGTCGCGGAGGCGCTCGCGGAGCAGGAACCGCCCGTCGAGCACCAGGATGGCATCGGCCGGACCGGTGCGCCACTTCGGCTCGACCCAGGCGTCGCGTGCGAGGTCGAAGCCGCGCGTGACGAAGGCGGTCGACCCGGCCATCAGGAAGGGTTCGACGAGCGTGCGCCGCAGGAGCGACTCGTCGATCCCGTAGCGCCAGTACCGCTCCGGCGTGTCCGGCCCGTACTCGGCCTGCGCCTCCCGGGACCGGTGGAAGTCCTCGACGCTGGCCCGGAAGACCGCGAGGTCGCGCTCGCGCAGCACGTCGGCGAGATCGTCCGCCAGTTCGGTCTTGCCGCTCCGGAGCGGGCCGTCGATCGCGACGATCACCCGCCCACGACCCGTGCGGGCGAGGAACTCGTCGGCGACCTCGCGGAGGAACGCCACCCGGGGCGTGGTGACCAGGCGCATGCTCCGAGCGTACGTCGCCCGGCTCGGCCGCGTCGAACGACCGGCCGCCGTACGCTGGACGGATGCCGCCAGTCGACCGCCGCACCGACATCCCGCCGGCCGACGGCGCACCGGCCGAGACCGCGGCCGCCGACGCCGCGCCGGCCGACTCGCTCGCCGAGGCCGTGAACCGCTGGTTCGCCACGGCCGCGCGGCCCCTGCCCTGGCGAGCGGCGGATGTGTCGACGTGGGCGGTGCTCGTGAGCGAGTTCATGCTGCAGCAGACCCAGGTCGCGCGCGTGCAGCCGCGGTGGGAGGAGTGGATGCGGCGCTGGCCGACGCCCGCGGACCTCGCCGCCGCACCGCCGTCGGAGGCCGTGCGGATGTGGGATCGGCTCGGCTACCCGCGCCGCGCGCTGTGGCTGCACCGGGCCGCGACCGAGATCGTGGAGCGGCACGGCGGCGAGGTGCCGCGCGACCTCGACGGCCTCCTCGCCCTGCAGGGCATCGGTCCGTACACGGCGCGCGCGATCGCCGCCTTCGCCTTCGGCGACCGCCACCCCGTCGTCGACACGAACACGCGACGCGTGATCGCCCGCGCCGTCGGGGGCGTCGCCGAGGCCGGCCCGCCCGCGACGAGCCGCGACCTCGACGCGATGGCGGCGCTCCTGCCCGAGGATCCGGTCGAGGCGCGGGCGTTCAACGCCGGCGCCATGGAACTCGGTGCAACGGTCTGCACCGCGCGGGCGCCGCGGTGCGACGACTGCCCGATCGCGGTGCACTGCGCCTGGCGGGCCGCCGGGTATCCCGCCTACGACGGCCCGCGCCGCGCACGGCAGGCGAGGTTCGCGGGCAGCGACCGCGAGGCGCGCGGACTCGTCATGCGCGAGCTCCGCAGCGCACACCGTCCGGTCGGCCGCGACGAGCTCGCCGCCGCGGTCACGGAGCCGGACCGGCTGACGCGCGCCGTCGACGGACTCGTCGCCGACGGCCTGGCGGTGCGGGTCGACGGCGGACTCGCGCTGCCCGAGGCGTGAGCCGGCCGGTCACTCGTCGTCGAGCCCGATGAGCTCGAACGCCTCGACCGGCGCCCGGCGTCCCTTCACCGCCAGGGCGCCGAGGGGCCGGAGCACCGCGGACCCGCCGAGTCGCCGCGCGGTCTCCGCCCCGATCGCGACCCCGCCGACCGGTGCCGAGCCCTCGAGTCGCGAGGCCACGTTCACGGCATCGCCGATGACCGTGTAGGTGCGGCCGCCACCCGTGCCGAGGATGCCCACGTTCGCCAGGCCCGAGTTCACCCCGACCCGGAATCGCGGCCAGTCCGGATGCTCGGCCTGAACCGCGACGGCGGCCTGCTGGAGTGCGAGCGCCGCACCCGCGGCCCTGCGCGCGTGCGATGCGTCCGACGCGGCATCCTCGAACACGACCATCACCGCATCGCCGATCAGCCGGTCCACCCGACCTCCGAATCGCTCGACGAGGGGCGGGATGACGTCGGTGAAGTAGGCGTTCAGCGTCGCGGTGACCTCGGCCGGGTCGTGCGCCTCCGAGAAGCTGGTGAAGCCGGCGAGGTCGGCGAAGAGCACCGACACCTCTCGCTCGCCCGCCGCGGTGTCGCGCGTGTAGAGACCCGACCAGCGCTCCTCGCGCCACGACCGCTGCGCCGCGATCACGATCAGCACGAACGCGGCGAGCATGAGCACGTGCCACTCCCACCACGACAGGTGCCAGTTGCGGCCGAACACGACCGCGATCTCCGCCTCGGCGAGGAGGGTGAACGCGGCGGCGAACGCGAGCGGAAGCGGCGACGCGGCGTGCCGAGGCATCCGCAGGTACCTGACGACCGCGACGGTGTAGCAGGCCAGGCCGACGATCGCGAGGGCGACGAACGGTCCGGTCATGCGCTCGGGCGGGGATGCCGCGAGGGGGCCGGCCTCGAGGAGCGATGCGACGGCCCAGAGCACCATCACGCCGAGGAGCGCGGCCACGAGCCAGGGTGCGAGCCTCAGCACCCGCGCACCGTGCGCGCCGTCGAGGTCGGCGCTCGACCACGCCGCGAACACCGCGGCGATCGTGAGGCCGACGGGAGTGGCGAGGGCGAAACCCGTGTTGCTGCCCGAGAGGAGCACGCCCGGCGTCGCGAGCGCGTGGAGCGCGAGGAATCCGGCCGCGGCGAGGAACGACAGCGACACGAGGACCAGGCGCGCGTCGTGGCGCAACCGCGCCGCCGCGGCGACCGCCCACGCGAGCGCCGCGTTGATGGCGCCGGCGGCGAGCACGAGCCAGAAGTGCGTCGGCTGGTGCTCCCACTCGAGATCGAGCGCCGGTCGGGCGATGAGGAGGGCGAGGCCCGCGAGCGGGATCGCGAGGAGCACGACCGCCCACGCGACGCGCCCGGCGGTCGGCGGCGGTGCCGTCGGACCGGTGCCGGGCGCGAGCTCGCTCACGGGCCGGACGCCTCCGCGCCCCCGGCGGTCGGTGTCGCGATGCCCCCGGCCCTCGATGCGGCCCCGGTCGTCGCCGTCGTGGCGGACGCCGTGGTGGTGGCGGTCGCCGCGATCGGCGCTACGGCCGCGGGCGGCTCCACCGCGCCGGTCTCGACCTCGGCGATGCGCCGGTGCACCGACGACACCACGACCGAGCCCTCGCCGACCGCGGAGGCGACCCGCTTGACGGAGCCCCGACGTGCATCGCCGACGGCGAACACACCCGGCACGCTCGTCTCGTGCGGGAACGGCTCGCGCTCGAGCGGCCAGTTCGCCCGCTCGCCCTCGGCGACGACCTCGGGCCCGGTGAGCACGTACCCCCAGCGGTCGCGCAGGATCTCGGGCGGCAGCCACTCGGTCCGCGGTGCCGCGCCGATCAGCACGAAGAGGCCGCCGCACTCCTCCACGCGCTCCTCGCCCGTGTCGCGGTCCCGCACCCTGATCCGCTCGAGCACGCCGTCGCCGCCCCCGCCGACGACCTCGGCGCGCGTGCGGACGGCCACGCCCTGGGCGTCGAGCTGGTCGATGAGGTACTGCGACATGCTCGCCGCGAGGCCGGTGCCGCGGACGAGCACCGTGACGGATGCCGCGTACCGCGCCAGGTGCAGCGCCGCCTGCCCGGCGGAATTGCCCCCGCCGACGATCGTGACGTGTCGCCCGGCCATGCCCTGCGCCTCGATCGCGGAGGCGCCGTAGTAGACGCCGGCGCCCTCGAACGGCTTCAGCTCGTCGACGTCGAGGCGCCGGTACGACACCCCGGTCGCCAGCACGATCGACGAGCAGCGGATGCAGTCCTCCGGCGCCACGCGCACGCGGAATCCATCGCCGTCGCGTTCGATCCCGACGGCTTCGCGCGCGTGCGCGAACCGCGCGCCGAAGACCCAGGCCTGCTGGTACGCGCGCTGCGCGAGCTCCGAGCCGGAGATGCCGCGCGAGAACCCGAGGTAGTTCCGGATCAGCGAGCTCGAACCCGCCTGGCCGCCGATCGACTCGCGTTCGACGACGAGGACGTCGAGGCCCTCGGATGCCGCGTACACCGCCGCCGCGAGTCCGCCGGGCCCCGCCCCGACCACGACCACGTCGGCCTCGCCGTCGAGCGTCGTCGTGAGGCCGTACGCGGCCGCGAGCTCGGCATTGCCCGGGTCGCGCAGCACGCTGCCGTCGAGGAGCAGCACGAGTGGCACGTCCGGCACCTCGTCCTCGATGCCGACCGCCGCCAGCCGTTCGCGCGCGGCATCCGACGCGGGCTCGAGCCATTCGTGCGGCACGCCGCCCCGGGCGAGGAGGCTCCGGAGCTCATGGGTGCGCGGGGCCCCCGCCCGCCCGATCACGGCGACCTCCCGCGGCCGGAGGCCGATCGACCGCTCCCACTCCAGCAGGAACTCGGTGATCGTGCGGTGGAAGTACTCGTCGGGAGAGTGCCACGGCCGGATGACGTAGTACTCCAACTCGGCGGCCGCCATGAGGGAGAGGATCTCCTCGCGCACGGCCGCATCGCCCCACTGGCCCCACTCGATGAGCCGGCCGCGGCGGACGTCGGGGAACCGCCGGCGCGCGCGAGAGAAGACGGTCCGCCCCTCGACGTCGCCCGCACGGTCGGCGAGGATCAGCGCCAAGAGGCCACCCGCGTCGGCGAGCGCATCGATGCGCTCGACCGCCTCCTGCTCGTCGTGCGTCGGCACGATCTCGTAGTCGACGCGGTAGCGGCGTTCGAGTTCGGTCACGACGGAGGTGCGCGCGCCGGGATCCCGTGCGACCACGAGGATGACCGGCCGTACCGCGCTCATGCGCTCTCCTCCCGCCGGGACGCCACGAGCACTCTCCGGGCCGATGCCCGGCCGCCGCCGACGCCCGCAGTGTACCGCCGGGCGCGGCGTCCACGACAGGGTCGGGGGTCCCTCCCATCCGGGGCACAGGCGGCGAAACGGATGCCCCGGGGCGTCGGCCCCGGGGCATCCGCCGTGCTGCGCTGCGCTCGTGCCCGGCCGGTCAGGCGTCCGTCGCGGCCGACTCCGTGCGCGCCCGGTCGGCGGCATCGATCTCCCGGAGGTCCAGCCCGCGGGTCTCGCGTGCCGCGGCGACCGCGACGAGCGTGATCGCGCACGCGACGGCGACGTAGATCGCGATCGGCACGCTCGAGCCGTACTGCCCGAGCAGGCTCGTGGCGATGATCGGCGCGAGCGAGCCCGCGAAGATCGAGGTCACCTGGTAGCCGAGCGAGACGCCCGAGTAGCGCATGCGCGTCGGGAACATCTCCGCCATGATCGCCGGCTGCGCCGCGTACATGAGTGCATGGAACACGAGGCCGAGGGCGATGGCCGCCCAGATGACGATCGGATTGCCGGTGTCCATGAGCGGGAAGGCGAAGAACGCCCACGTCGCGCCGAGCACCGCGCCTGCCGCATAGACGGGCTTCCGGCCGAAGCGGTCGGAGAGGTTGCCCGCGATCGGGATCGCCGCGAAGTGCACGACGTGCGCCGCGACCAGGATGAGCAGCGTGTTCGCGGTGCCCTCCTGCACGACCTGGGTGAGGTAGACGATCGAGAAGGTGACGACGACGTAGTAGAGGATGTTCTCGGCGACGCGGAGGCCCATCGCCGTGACGACGCCGCGCGGATAGCGCTTGATGACCTCGAGCACCCCGTAGCTCGTCGCCTTGGCGGCCTCGCGCTCGGCCTGCATCTCGAGGAAGATCGGTGCGTCGGTGACCTTGGTGCGGATGTACCAGCCGATGAGCACGATGACCGCGGAGAGCCAGAACGCGACGCGCCAGCCCCAGCCGAGGAACGCCTCGTCGGAGAGCGTGGAGCTCAGCACGAAGAGCACCAGGGTCGCGAGCAGGTTGCCGACCGGCACGGCGGCCTGGGGCCAGCTGGCCCAGAAGCCGCGGCGCTCCGACGGGCTGTGCTCGGCGACGAGGAGGACCGCCCCGCCCCACTCGCCGCCGAGCGCGAAGCCCTGCAGGAAGCGGAGGAGCACCAGCAGCGCCGGCGCGGCGAGGCCGATCTGCGCGTAGGTCGGCAGGCAGCCGATGAGGAAGGTCGCGACGCCGATGAGGATGATGCTGAACTGCAGCAGCGTCTTGCGGCCGTACTTGTCGCCGAGGTGTCCGAAGACGATGCCGCCGAGGGGCCGGGCGATGAAGCCGACCGCGTAGGTGAGGAAGGCGGCGATGATGCCGGCGTACGGGTCGTCGGAGGGCGGGAAGAAGACCGTGCCGAACACGAGGGTGGCGGCCGAGGCGTAGAGGAAGAACTCGTACCACTCGACGACGGTGCCGGCCATCGACGCGGTGACGACGCGTCGCAGGCCCGAGGTCTCGCGGGTCGCGGCGGCGTCCCGTGCGGGTGCCTGGGTCATTCGATGCTCCTTTGCATGGAACGGGTGGGGGCGGGCGACGCGGTTCACGTCACCGGTCGAGTTTCGCGTGCATGCCTGTGCAGTCCAATGGCGAACCTCGCACCATCGATGTGCGAAACTGCACAGATGTCAGCCGCACCGCCACGCCGGACGCCGAGCGCCGACGACCTCATCGTGCTGCTCGCCGTCGCCCGGGAGGGCAGGTACACCGGTGCGGGCTCGCGTCTCGGCCTGAACCACACGACGATCGCCCGGCGGATCGACGCGCTCGAGCAGGCGCTCGGGGGCCGCGTGCTCGTCCGCGGCGCAGCCGGGTGGGTGCTCACCCCGCTCGGCGAGCACGCGCTCGCCGCCGCGGAGGAGGTCGAGCAGGCGCTGCGGCGCCTCTCCCCGGCCGAGCCCAGACTGGCGGGCGTCGTGCGCCTGTCGGCCACGGACGGCTTCAGCGGGTTCATCGCCTCGCCCGCGATGGCGGCGCTGCGGGCGCGTCATCCGGATGTCTCGCTCGAGATCGTCGCCGCGACCCGACGCGCCGCGCAGCAGCGCGTCGGGGTCGACCTGGAGGTCGTCGTCGGGAAGCCGCATGTGCACCGCGCCGAGGCGATCCACCTCGGCGACTACGTGCTCGGCTTCTACGCGAGCCGCGGCCTGCTCGACCGGCGCGGGGTGCCCGCCTCCGTCGAAGCCCTCGCCGGGGAGCCCCTCGTCTACTTCATCGAGTCGATGCTGCAGGTCGACGCGCTCGACGCGGCGCGCCGCTCGACCCGCGGGATGGTCGACGCGGTGTCGAGCACCAACGTCTACGTGCACGTCGACGCGACGCGCGCCGGCGCCGGCTTCGGACTGCTCCCCGCGTTCCTGGCGGACCCGCACGACGACCTCGTCCGGCTCTTCTCGGAGGAGATCGAGGAACGGCTCCCCTACTGGCTCGTGTGCCGCCCCGAGGCGCTGCGACAGCCGACGGCGGTCGCGTTCATCGCCGCGCTCCGCGCACGGATGGCCGAGGCGCGCGACGCGCTCCTCGGCCGCGGTGCGTCACCCGCCTGAGGCGCCCGGGGGCCGGGCCGGCGCGAGCACGGCCTCCACCGCGTCGAGGAGGCCGCGTTTCCCCGGCGCCGTCCGGATCTCGTCCCGGATCCGCTCCGCCGCTCGTCGGTAGCGCGGGTCCTCGAGCACGCGCCGTACCGCCCGATCGACATCGTCGTCGTCGGGAGTGCCCGTCCGAAGGTCGATGCCGACGCCGGACCACGCGACGCGTGCGCACGTCTCGACCTTCTCCTCGGTGTCGCCTGCGGCGACGACCGGGACGCCGTGCGCGAGCGCCGCGGTCAGGGACCCGTATCCGCCGTTCGTGACGAAGACGTCGACCGAGGGCATGAGCCGCTCGTAGTCCAGCATCGAGGCGACGCGCACGTTCCGCGGCACCGGCCCGACGTCGGACTCCGGTCGCCCGCCGGTCGAGACCACGACGAGGACGCCGGGGCGATCGGCGAGTGCGCGGACGGTCGGGCGGATGAGCTCGTCGAAGTCCCGATTGGCGAGTGTGCCCTGGCTGACGTGGACGACGAGATCCGCCTCGTCGAGGTCGGGCCACCACGACGGAAGCGGGGCCGTCGACGTGTGCGCCCCGAGCCGTCCGACGAACACGAGGCTGTCCGGTGCATCGCTCCTGGGGTACTCGAAGGACGGCACGGAGAACTGGACGAACCGTTCCGCGGCCCGGGGCCAGTCGGTGAGGAAGGTCGGGAGCCTCCGTCCGGTGCGCTCGAGGGCGACGGCGTCGGCCTCGCGTTGGAGCCCGCGGAACACGACCTTCGTCACGACGGCGTTGAGGAGTCGATTGCGCAGTCGCCCGATCGCGTCGCTCCGCGGCGCGAGCCCGAGCATCGGCGGCGCGGCATCCCGGCTGAGCAGCACCACCGGGAAGAAGCCGCAGGCGATGATCGGCGGCCGGCTGCCCCGTGGACGAGCGCAGACCATCCCGAGTGCGAAGACCGTCCCGTCGCCGACGATGGCGTGGACGCCGCCGTCGATCTCGGCGTCGATCGCGTCCATCCATCCGGGCAGCGTCTCGATGAAGTTGCGGCGGGTGTTGTCGATGGCCCCACGGATGCCGCTCAGCCGCCGCCCGTCACGCTCGCGCCCGGCATCGAGCATGGCTGCGGTGATGTCGGCGCTCTCCGGCAGGGCGACGTGCACCGCCCCGATCGCCTCGACCTCCTCCGCGTAGGCGACGCCGGTCAGGAAGCGGATCGAGTGCCCGGCGTCGACCAGCGCGCGGCCGACCTCCAGCATCGGCCGGACGTGGCCGTCCAATGGAATCGCAGTCAAGAGGATCGAGGACATGATGCGCCTCCAGCGCGTGATGCGGGTCGCTGCTAGTATTCACCCGATCAGCGATAGGGTCAATATGCCGAGAAGCTACGACAACCGACTCCGTTCCGAGCGCGCCGCCGAGACGCGGCGCCGCATCGTCGTGGCGGCCGCGGAGATGTTCCGCGAACGCGGCTACTCGGGCACCCGGATCGCCGACATCGCGTCGCGCGCGGGAGTCTCCGCCGACACCGTGAACGTCAACGGCCCGAAGTCGGCGCTGCTCCAGGCCGCCGTCGAGGTCTCCTCCTTCGGCACGGAAGGCGAGCACCTCGTCTTCGCGTTCGACCTCGGCGCGGATATCCTGCGACAGGTCGATGCCGAGGGATTCGCCTCGCTGCTGGCTGACGCCATGGTCACGCTCAACGCGAGGGTGGCCTCGCTCTGGGCGCTGCTCGTCGCCGAATCACTCGTCGATCCCGAGTTGCGCGTCCGGCACGACGCGATGATCGCGAGCATCATCCGGTCTGCCGACGCGGTCGTCGCGCTCTGCGAGGAACGCGGATGGACCTCCGGCGGCGCGAGCCGTTCGGAGCGGGTCGCGACGATCCTCGCGATCGGGTCGACGGACTCGTACCGTCGTGTCCGCGACGACCTCGGCCTCGGTGACGAGGCCTACCGCGACTGGCTGCGGCGAGGCATCCTGACCGCCCTCGGGCACGAGTCGAGGATCTAGCTCTCGAACTCCTCGTCGATCTCACGCGGCGTGACGTACGGGTCGGCGTCGCCCGCGTACTGCGCGGACGCGGCGAGCGCCGAGGTCTCGGCGTCGCGCTCGCGCGCCTCGCGGAGCAGGTCCTCGATGTGCTGCGCGTTCTCGGGGATCGCGTCGGCGATGAACTCGAGCGTCGGGGTGAGCCGGGCCGTGATGTTGCGCCCGACCTCACTGCGCAGCATCCCGGTCGCCGCCTTGAGCGCGAGCGCCGAGTCGCGACGCTCCTCGTCGGTGCCGTACACGGTGTAGAAGATGCTCGCGTGCTGGAGGTCGCCGGTGACGCGGACGTCGGTGATCGTGACGAACCCGAGGCGCGGGTCGCGCAGTCCCTTGTCGAGGCGACGCGCCACGATCTCCTTGATGCGGTCGGCCAGCTTCCTGGCCCGCTGCGGATCGGCCATGATGGCCTGCCTTTCCGTTCCGCTCCGGATGCCGCGGCTGCGGCGTCGCCCGGTGCGGTCTCTTCGGTTCTGGTGGAGGGGTCGGGGCCCCGCTCATCGTGTCGACGAACGGGGCCCCGCACCGAGGGCCTAGGCCCGCGGCTTCTCGCGCATCTCGACGGTCTCGATCTCGTCGCCGACCTGGATGTCGTTGTACTTGCCGAGGCCGATGCCCGCCTCGAAGTCCGTGCGGACCTCGGTGACGTCGTCCTTGAACCGGCGGAGCGACTCGATCGCGAGGTTGTCGCCGACCACGACGCCGTCGCGGATGACGCGTGCCTTGGCGTTGCGCGTGATCGTTCCCGACCGCACGATGACACCGGCGATGTTGCCGAACTTCGAGGAGCGGAACACCTCGCGGATCTCGGCGACACCCGACTGCACCTCTTCGAACTCGGGCTTGAGCATGCCCTTGAGCGAGTTCTCGATGTCGTCGATCGCGTTGTAGATGACGTTGTAGAAGCGCACGTCGACGCCCTCGCGGGCGGCGCGCTCGCGCGCCTTCACGTCGGGGCGGACGTTGAACCCGATCACGATCGCGTTGTCGATCGTGGCGAGGTCGATGTCGCTCTCGGTGACGGCGCCCACACCGCGGTGCAGGATGCGGAGCTGGACCGAATCGTCGACCTCGATCTTCATCAGCGACTCCTCGAGCGCCTCGACGGCACCCGACACGTCGCCCTTGATGATGAGGTTGAGCGCCTCGACCTTGCCCTCCTCCAGCGCACGCGTGAAGTCCTCGAGCGAGATGCGCTTGCGGGCCTTGGCCAGCTGGGCGTTCCGCTCGGCGGCCTCGCGCTTCTCGGCGATCTGGCGGGCGGTGCGGTCCTCCTCGGTGACGAGGAAGGTGTCACCGGCGCGCGGGACGCTCGAGAGACCCTGCACCTGGACCGGCCGCGACGGCGTCGCGGCGGCCACGGGCTCGCCGTTCTCGTCGCTCATCGCGCGGACGCGGCCGTACGCCGTGCCCGCGACGATCGCATCGCCGACCTTGAGGGTGCCCGACTGGATGAGCACGGTCGCCACGGCGCCGCGGCCCTTGTCGAGCTTGGCCTCGATGGCCACGCCTCGGGCGTCCTTGTCGGGGTTCGCGCGCAGGTCGAGCCCGGCGTCGGCGGTCAGGAGCACCGCGTCGAGGAGCTCCTGGATGCCGATGTTCTCGCGTGCCGATACGTCGACGAACAGGACGTCGCCGCCGTACTCCTCGGCCACGAGCCCGAACTCGGTGAGCTGCTGGCGCACCTTGGCGGGGTTGGCGTCGGGCTTGTCGATCTTGTTCACCGCGACCACGATCGGCACGTTCGCCGACTGGGCGTGGTTCAGCGCCTCGACCGTCTGCGGCATGATGCCGTCGTCGGCCGCGACCACGAGGATCGCGATGTCGGTCACCTGGGCGCCACGGGCACGCATGGCGGTGAACGCCTCGTGACCCGGGGTGTCGATGAAGGTGATCGCGCGGTCCAGCCCCTCGTGCTCGGTGTGCACCTGGTACGCACCGATGTGCTGGGTGATGCCGCCGGCCTCGCCCGCGACGACGTTCGCATTGCGGATCGCGTCGAGCAGTCGGGTCTTGCCGTGGTCGACGTGGCCCATGACGGTCACGACGGGCGGACGCGCCTGGAGGTCCTCGTCGGACTCCTCTGCCTCTTCGGCGTCGAGGTCGATGTCGAAGCCCTCGAGGAGCTCCTTGTCCTCGTCCTCCGGGGAGACGACCTGGATCTTGTAGCCGAGCTCGGCGCCGAGCACCTCGAAGGTGGCCTCGTCGAGCGACTCGGTCGCCGTCGCCATCTCACCGAGGTGGAACAGCACGGTGACGAGCGAACCGGGGTTCGCGTCGATCTTGTCGGCGAAGTCGGAGATCGAGGCGCCGCGGCGCAGGCGGATGACGGTGTTGCCGTCGCCGCGCGGGACGCTCACGCCGCCGAGCGACGGGGCCTCCCGCATCTCGAATTCCTGCCGCTTCGTCCGCTTGGACTTGCGGGCCTTGCTCTTGCCGCCACCGCGACCGAACGCACCGGCCGTGCCGCCGCCGGGGCCGCGACCGCGACCGCCGCCGCCACCGGGCCGCGGGCCGCCGAAGCCGCCGCCGGGCGCGCCGCCCGGGCGGAAGCCGCCGCCGGCGCCGCCGGGACGCGGGCCGCCGCCACCGCCGCCGGGGCGCTGGAAGCCGCCGGGACGACCGCCGCCGCCACCGCCCGGACGCGGGGCGCCGGGGCGCGGCGAACCGGGACGCGGGGGCTGCGGCCGCGGGATGTTGCCCGGGGTCGGGCGCTGGCCCATGCCCTGCGAGCTCGAGAACGGGTTGTTGCCCGGTCGCGGCTGGCTCGGGCGCTGGCCCATGCCCTGCGAGCTCGAGTACGGGTTGTTGCCGGGGCGCGGCGCGCCGGGGCGGGGGCCGCCCGGACGCGGTGCGCTCTGGCCGGGCTTCGGCGCGCCGAGGCGCGCCACGTCGGCCGGCTTCGGGGCGCCGGGCTTCGGCGCGCCGCCGGGGCGCGGCGTGGACGGCGCCGCGGTCTCGGCGGATGCCGCCGGCGCGGACGTCTTCTCGGCGGCCGCGGCTGCGGCCTTCTTCTCGGCCTCGGCCTGGCGCTCGGCGACGCTCATCGGAGCGTCGGCCGGGGGCGCGGCCGCGGGCTTCGGAGCCGGCTTCGGGCCGGGCTTCGCAGCCGCCGGCTTGGGTGCCTGGGCCGGCTTGCTCGCCGCGCCGGCGCCCTCGAGGGCGGCCCGGAGGCGACGTGCGACGGGGGGTTCGATCGAGGACGACGGGCCCTTGACGTATTCGCCCATCTCCTTCAGCTTCTCGAGCGCGACCTTGCTGTCGACGCCGAGCTCGCTGGCGATCTCGTGTACGCGTGGTTTGGCAGCCACTTCTCTCCTGTTCCGGGTCCGACCCCGGGACAGGGGTGGACCATCAATGGCGGACGGGTCTCATTTCGAGCCGCTCATGAGTTGTCCATTAGCCGTTCAGCCTGTTCTCTACATCGGATGTGTCCAGCTCGCCGCTCACGCGAAGTGCGCGCCCGAAGGCGCGCCGTCGCTGGGCGAGTCGGAAGCACTCGAGCGTCGGATGCAGCCACGCGCCACGCCCGGGGAGCACCGCCGACGTGTCGGCGAGGACTCTGGTGTGCTGGGCGACGATCCTCAGAAGCGAGGATCGCGGGGCGCGCGAACGGCATCCGATGCACGTTCTGACCGGATCCATCCTACACCTCCACGCTGGGCGTCTTCCGACCGCCGCCGGGGCGGCCGGCGCACCTCACGCCTGGTCGAGGATCGAGTCCGGCTGGATGTCGATCTTCGCACCGGTGAGCTTGGCCGCGAGGCGGGCGTTCTGGCCCTCCTTGCCGATGGCGAGCGAGAGCTGGTAGTCGGGCACGAGCGCGCGCACGGCGCGGGTGCCCTCGTCGATCACGTAGGCGCTCGTGACCTTCGCCGGCGAGAGCGCCGATGCGACGAACGTCGAGAGGTCCTCGTTCCAGTCGACGATGTCGATCTTCTCGCTGCCGAGCTCGGCGGTGACCGCGCGCACGCGCTGGCCGAGCTCGCCGATGCAGGCGCCCTTGGCGTTGACGCCCGGCTGGTTGGCGCGCACGGCGATCTTCGTGCGATGGCCGGCCTCGCGCGCGAGCGAGACGATCTCGACGACCCCGGAGGCGATCTCGGGCACCTCGAGCGCGAACAGCTTGCGGACGAGCGCGGGGTGCGTGCGCGAGACCGTGATCGACGGTCCCTTCGCGCCCTTGGCGACGCTCGTGACGTAGACCCGGATGCGCTGGCCGTGCGCGTACTCCTCGCCGGGCACCTGCTCCTCCGGCGGCAGGATGGCCTCGACCGTGCCGAGGTCGATGTGCACCATCCGCGGGTTCGGTCCCTGCTGGATGACGCCGGCGACGATGTCGCCCTCGCGCCCGCGGAACTCGCCGAGCACGGCGTCGTCGGCGATGTCGCGCAGGCGCTGGTTGATGACCTGCTTCGCAGCGAAGGCCGCGATGCGGCCGAAGTCGCTCGGGGAGTCCTCGGCCTCGCCGATGACGTTCCCCTCCTCGTCGTACTCCGGCACGTAGATCGACACGTGCCCGGTCTTGCGGTCGAGGTGCGCGCGGGCGCCCTTGGGGTTGGCGTGCCCGTGCTGCGCGGGGTTGGTGTGCTTGAGGTAGGCCATCAGGATCGCCTGCTCGATGATCTGCACCAGTTCGTCGAACGGGATCTCCTTCTCGCGCTCCATCATGCGGAGCACGCTGAGGTCGATGTCCATTCCGGCCTCCTCTATTCAGCTCTCAGTCCGCCTCCCCCTCCCGGGCGGAACACTCAAGCGTACCGGATCACCGGGGCGCGGGCGGCACCGAGCGGGCCCCGGGGTGCGTCCGGCTGCGCGTCGTCGACTCGAGCTCCCGCGAGCGAGGATGCAGGTGCCCGGGTCGACCGCCTCGGGCACCTGCCCGGCCCGTGCGTCCGGTTGACAGGACCGTGGTCATCCCGCGTCAATGGAGATCCCACCATGCGGAAAGGGGATCGACCGTGTCCAACGTGTCCGTCGTCACCGTCGATGCGGGTGGCAACGTGCCTCCCGCGTTGCGGCTGGCGGAGGAACTCGCTCGGCGCGGGCACGCGGTCACGGTGCTCGGGCACCGCAGGCAGGCGGAGGCGGTGGCCGCCTCGGCCCTCCCGTTCCATCCGCTCGAGCACCTCGAGTCGTGGAGCGGCACCGGACCACGGAGCATGGCGCGCGCCGCCATCGAGGCCGGGCGGCTCGCATCCGACGTCGCCCTCGAGCGGGAGGTCGGCGAGGCGGTGCGGAACGCGGACCTCGCCATCATCGACTGCCTGATGCCGTCGGCGCTCCGCGGCGCCCGTGTGCGCGGCGTTCCCACGGCGGCGATGTTCCACACCTACCTCTCGTTCTGGGATGGCCCCTACCGCTCGGGCCCCGCCGGGCTCCTGTCCCGACTGCGCGGCACCGACCCACGCGCCGAGTGGCGGCGCGCCGGCGCGCGCCTCGTCGTCTCGGACCTGGGGCTCGATCCCGCCTCGAACGGTCGGACGGAGCTCGCGCGGACCGCGGAATGGGTGGGTCCGGTCGAGACCGGCGCGCCCCGGCTGCGAGCACCCGAGCCGCCGCTCGTGGCCGTGAGCCTGTCGACGACGTGGTTCCCGGGCCAGACGCAGGCGTACGAGCGGGTCCTGGCGGTGCTCGCCGCGCTCCCCGTCCGGGGCGTCGTGACGCTCGGCGGCCTGCATCCCGATCGCGCGCTCCGGGTGCCGACGAACGTCGAGGTGCGCGATCGCGCCGATCACGGCGAGCTCTTCCGCACCGCGTCGCTGCTCATCGGCCACGGCGGGCACTCGACGAGCTTCCGCGCCGTGGCGCACGGCCTGCCCGTACTGCTGCTGCCGATGCACCCGCTGATCGACCAACCGGCCGTCGCGCGCAGCATCGAGCGCGCCGGCGCCGGCCGAATGCTCCCCCGGTTCGCCTCGGTCGATCGGATCGCGACCGCGGTCACCGAGCTCCTCGCCGATGCGCAGGTGCACGACGCCGCCGGGCGCCTCGGCGAGCGGATCCGCTCCGCCGACGGCGCGAGCGCGGCCGCCGATGCCGCCGAACGGCTGATCGGCGATGCGCGGCCCAGACCGGCGACGCGCAGGCCGTGATCCGCCGGATCGACCGGCCGATCGTCGGTCGGGCTGGCATGCTGTGCTCATGGACGCGCTCAACGACCTCGTGCTCGCCGCGGGCGACACGCTCTGGACCTGGATCGTGCTGCCCGTCGTGGTGCTGCTCGGCCTCTACTTCACGGTGCGCTCCGGCGTCGTGCAGTTCCGCCTCATCCCGGAGATGTTCCGGACCCTCACCGACAAGACCCCGCGCGACGAGTCGGGCCGGCCGCAGTCGGTGTCCGCGTTCCAGGCGTTCACGATCTCCGCGGCCTCGCGGGTCGGCGTCGGCAACATCGCCGGAGTCGGCACGGCGATCGCGATCGGCGGACCCGGGGCGATCTTCTGGATGTGGCTCATGGCCTTCGTCGGCGGCGCCTCGGCGTTCGTGGAGTCGAGCCTCGGGCAGCTCTTCAAGGTCCGCGACAAGGACGGCTTCCGCGGCGGACCGGCGTACTACATCGAGCGGGGCCTGAAGGCGCGCTGGGCGGGCATCCTGTTCGCCGTCATCCTCATCCTCTGCTTCCCGTTCGCATTCTCGTCGCTGCAGGCGAACACGATCAGCGCGTCGTTCGGGAGCACGGTCGCGCCCGACGGCGCGCCCGTGTGGATCGCGTGGGTGGTCGGTGCCGTGCTCGCGACGCTCACGGGTCTCGTGGTCTTCGGCGGCGTCCGTCGAATCGCCAGCGTCACCCAGGCGGTCGTGCCGCTCATGGCGCTCATCTACCTGCTCGTCGGCCTCGTGATCGTGGCGATGAACATCACCGAACTGCCTGCGGTGTTCGCGTCGATCTTCACCGAGGCGTTCGGCTTCAACGAGGTCGTCGGCGCGACGCTCGGCACGATCATCCTGACCGGGGTGAAGCGGGGCATGTTCTCGAACGAGGCGGGACTCGGCTCGGCGCCGAACGCGGGCGCGAGCGCCGCGGTCACGCACCCCGTGAAGCAGGGCCTCGTGCAGACCCTCGGGGTCTACTTCGACACCTTCCTGGTCTGCTCCATCACCGCATTCATCATCCTGGTGTCGAACCCCGACCTCGCCGGGGCCACCCGCGGCATCGGGCTCACGCAGGACGCGGTGGTCGCGAACCTCGGGCCCTGGGCGAGCATCCTGCTCACCATCGTGGTGTTCCTGCTCGCGTTCAGTTCGATCCTCGGCAACTACTACTACGGCGAGTCGAACATCGAGTTCATCTCGCCGAAGCCGTGGGTGCTCACGACGTACCGGTCGCTCGTCGTCGTCGCCATCTTCGTCGGCTCGGTCGCGGGGGCCGACCTCGTCTGGAACACCGCCGACGGCCTCATGGGCCTCATGGCCGTGGTGAACCTCGTCGCGATCGCGCTGCTATCGGGCGTGGCGTTCCGGCTGCTCCGCGACTACACCAGCCAGCGACGCGATGGCCGCGACCCGGTGTTCACGCGAGACCGGCTGCCGGATGTCACGGGCATCGAGTGCTGGGTCGACGAGCGATCGGTCACCGGTCCGATCGAGGTGGCCGTCGCAGCGCGGCAGTCGGAGAAGCACCGCGACCACCTGCACCACGAGGACTGAGCGCCGGGCGCCGTCGTCTCGGCGCGCGAGCGAAGGCGGTGACGGATGCCGCGGCATCCGTCACCGCCCGCGGATCAGGCTGCTCAGCCCTTCCAGACCTGCACGACCGACGGTCGCGGCGCGGCGACCTTGTCGCCGGAGTGCGCCGCGACGTAGTCGGGGAAGTACGACGTCTGCGCGCCGACCGCACCGTTCTCGCCGGGGTGCTGCACCGCGACGAACACGAGGCCCTCGCGGTCGTGGATCACGGGCCCGCACGTCTCCGCCTCGCGCGGCACCGAGAGGAACTGCTGCACGTTGCCCCGCTGGTCGCCCTCGAGCGGCACCCGGAACAGGCCGTCGTTGTAGCCGATGGTGCTCGGCGCCCCGTCGGTCGAGATCCAGAGGTTGCCCTCGGAGTCGAACGCGACGTTGTCCGGGCACGAGATCGGCGAGACGAGGTCCTTCGGGAAGCCGGCGAAGTACGTGTAGTCGGTGACCGCCGGATCGCCGCAGAGGAGCAGGATGCTCCAGCCGAAGGTCTCGCCGGCCTGGCCCGCGGTCTCGGTGAGCTCGACGACGTGGCCGTAGCGGTTGCCGGTGATCGGGTTGACCTCGTCGAGGGTCGCGACCGTGCGGCGGCTGTTGTTCGTCAGGGCCAGGTACACCTTGCCCGTCAGCGGGTTCGGCTCGACGTCCTCGGGGCGGTCCATCTTGGTGGCGCCCATGAGGTCGGCGGCGAGGCGAGTGTAGACGAGCACCTGCTCGGTCGTCATGCCGGGCACGACGCTCTCGCCGCCCCGGGTGAGCGCGATCCACTCGCCGGTTCCGTCGAAGGCGCCGTCGGTCGGCAGCGCTCCCGTGCCGGTGATCTCGGCAGCCGGCGAGTTGCCCGAGAAGCGCGCCACGAAGAGGTCGCCCTCGCTGAGCAGGGTCATATTCCTCTTGCGCGCTCCCGTCGACGTGGCCGCGGTGTAGCGGCCCTTCGAGACGAACTTGTACAGGTAGTCGTTGCGCTCGTCGTCGCCCATGTACGCCACGACGCGCCCGTCCTCGGCGATCGTGACGTTCGCGCCCTCGTGCTTGAAGCGGCCCATCGCGGTGTGCTTCTTCGGCGTCGACGTCGGGTCGCTCGGGTCGATCTCGACGATCCACCCGAAGCGGTTCGGCTCGTTGACGTAGCCCGGGTGGTGCGCGTCGAAGCGCTCGTCGTACTGCTCCCACCCGGTCTCGGTCGCCGTGGTCGAGCTGGCGCTGTAGCGCCGCTGCTCGGCGGTGTCGGCCGCCCAGGCGAAGTAGCCGTTGAAGTTCTCCTCGCCCGAGAGCACCGTGCCCCACGGGGTCGTGCCGCCGGCGCAGTTGCCGAGGGTGCCCTTGACCCACCGGCCCTCGGGGTCCGCCGTCGTCTTCACGAGGTCGGAACCGGCAGCCGGGCCGGTGAGCTCGAAGGTGGACTCGACGGTGAGCCGGCGACTGCGCCGGCCGTCGACGACGTACTCCCACGGGTCGCCGACGCGGCGGCGCTTCACCTCGACGACGGCCATGCCCATCGCCGCCTTGTAGATCTCGCCGCGACGGCGACGCTCTTCCGGGTCGTTCGTCGGCGTGAACATGAGGTCTGGGTTCACGTACTCGTGGTTGGTCACGAGCACCCCGGTCTTGCCGCTCGGGTCGGCGATGATGTCGAGGTAGTCGTTGTTGTAGCCGAACTGCCCGGCCTGGGCCTTGGCGGTCTGGTGATCGAAGTCGAACGCCGGGACGGACGAGAACAGCGGGTCGCCCCACCGGATGATCGGCTGCCAGCGGTAGCCCGCCGGAACGGTGAAGGCGTCGACCGTCCGGTCGACGGGCGCGATCGGGGTGAACGCGAGACCGGCGGTTCCGGGCTTCGCCGCATACGCGGGAGCGGCACCGCCGCCTGCGGCACCGCCGACCACGAGGCCGACCGCGCCCGCGACGCCGAGCCCGAGCACCGACCGTCGCGAGATCGCCTGCGACGCGATGTCGCGGAAATGGGCGTTGCCGGACGTGTTGCACTCGGGACCGAGGCACGCGTCGGCGCACTTCAGACGGCAGGTCACCGGCGACCGCTTGCCGATCGCGTGGGAGACCGGCGTGAGTCGGAGTTCGGGAATGGTCATGGACGCTCCTCGTTCAGTGCGCGGACGCCCGCGCGTCGGGCCGGACGGACGCGCTGAGCCTGTCGGGTCGGAGTGACCGGCGGTCGACGCGGCGGCGTCCCGCGGGTGAACGGCGGGCGCACGCCGTGGGAACCGGCCCGCGGACGCGTCGCGCCGGCGGATACCACTCCCGATCCACCGCGCGCAACCACGGGCGCCGACCTGCCGCGAGTGGCGCCGCCGTCGCTACGCTGTGCGGATGATGAGCGATAGAGGCAAGGCCGCGGCCAGCGCGGCGCAGAACTCCCGTGCCTTCGAGATCGCCGCGCGCGTCGGCTTCGTCGTGCTCGGCATCGTGCACATCGTCATCGGCGGCATCGCGATCTCGGTCGCGCAGGGCGCCGGTGGCGAGGCCGACCAGAGCGGCGCGATGCAGCAGCTCGCGAGCCTGCCCTTCGGGATGGTGCTGCTCTGGGTCATCGCGCTGGGGCTGTTCGCCCTCGCGATCTGGCAGGTCACCGAGGCGTTCCTCGAGCGCGAGCCGGACACGAAGAAGAAGTGGGGCCACCGCATCAAGTACGTCGGCACCGCGATCGCCTACGTCTCGATCGGCATCACGTCGCTCGTGTACGCGCTCGGAGGCCGTTCCGACTCGGACCAGTCGTCGCAGACCCTGAGCGCACAGCTCCTCGCGGCTCCGGGCGGCGTGTTCCTGCTCGTCCTCGTCGGGCTCGTCATCCTCGGGGTCGGCATCGCCTTCGTCTACCGCGGCGCGACGCAGCGCTTCGCCAAGCACCTGTCGCTCCCGGGCGACCCGGTGCGGAAGGGCGTCCTCACGCTCGGCACGGTCGGCTACATCGCCAAGGGCATCGCGGTCGGCGTCATCGGCATCCTCTGGATCGTCGCATCGCTGACCCGGGACCCGGAGAAGGCCGGCGGGCTCGATGCCGCGTTGAAGAGCCTCGCCGAACTGCCGTTCGGCACGGTCCTGCTCTGGCTCGTCGGAGCCGGCCTGATCGTGTACGGCGCCTATTGCTTCGCCCGCGCGAAGTACGCGCGCATGTGAGACTTGCGCGGCGACGCGTGAGGGCCGGGGCGGAGCATCCGCACCGGCCCTCGCCGCGTCAGGGGCAGGTCAGCGATCGAGCGCCGCGCGCACCCCGTCGATCGGCACGCTCGTGCGCTCGCCCGTCGCCCGGTCCCAGACCTCCACGAGGCCGTCCGCGACGCCTCGGCCCGCGATGACGATGGTCGGCACGCCGATGAGCTCGGCATCGGCGAACTTCACGCCCGGCGAGAGCTTCGGGCGATCGTCGAAGAGCACCTCCAGACCACCTGCCTCGAGGTCGGCCACCACCCGCTCGGCCGCCTCGAACGCCGCCTGGTCCTTGCCGGTGGCGAGTACGTGCACGTCGAACGGCGCGACCGAGGCGGGCCAGACGAGGCCCTTGTCGTCGTTGTGCAGCTCGGCGATGATCGCGAGGATGCGGGTCACGCCGATCCCGTAGGAGCCCATCGTGACCGTCGCGAGCTTGCCGTTCTCGTCGAGCACCTTGAGCCCGAGCGCCTCGGCGTACTTGCGGCCGAGCTGGAAGACGTGGCCGATCTCCATGCCTCGCGCGAGCTCGACCGGCCCCGAGCCATCCGGTGCCGGGTCGCCCTCGCGCACGTTCGCGGCCTCGATCGTGCCGTCGGCGACGAAGTCGCGACCGGCGACGAGGCCGAACACGTGCTTCTCGTCGAGGTTCGCCCCGGTGATCCACTCGGTGCCGTCGACGATGCGGGGGTCGACGAGGTACCGGATGCCGGTCGCGGACTCGGCGCCGAGCACCGGACCATCGGGCGACCACGGACCGATGTAGCCCTTCACGAGACCGGGGTGCGCCGCGAAGTCCGCCTCCGTGGCGGCCTCGACCTCGGCGGGGGCGAACGCGACCTCGATGCGCTTGGCATCGACCTCGCGGTCACCGGGGATGCCGACGACGACGATCTCGCGGGTGCGGTCGGGGTGCGTGAGCGCGAGCACGACGTTCTTCAGCGTGTCGGCCGCGGTCCAGTCGCGACCGTCGGGCCGCGGGTACTCGAGGTTCGCGAGATCGACGAGGGTCGCGATCGTCGGCGTGTTCGGCGAGTCGAGGATCTCGGCCGGCGGAAGTCCGTCGAACGGGATCGACGCGGGCGCGATCGTCGTGAACGCCTCGACGTTCGCGGCGTAGCCGCCGGCGGAGCGGACGAAGGTGTCCTCGCCGACCGGGGTCGGGTGCAGGAACTCCTCGCTCTTGGATCCGCCCATGGCGCCCGCATCCGCCTGGACGATGACGTAGTCGAGGCCGAGCCGGGTGAAGATCCGCTCGTACGCGTCGCGCTGCGCCTGGTACGAGGCATCGAGGCCCGCGTCGGAGACGTCGAACGAGTACGCGTCCTTCATCGTGAATTCGCGACCACGCAGCAGTCCGGCGCGCGGCCGTGCCTCGTCGCGGTACTTGTCCTGGATCTGGTAGATCGTGAGCGGCAGCTCCTTGTACGACGAGTAGAGGTCCTTGACGAGCAGCGTGAAGACCTCCTCGTGCGTCGGCGCGAGCAGGTAGTCCGCCTCCTTGCGGTCCTTCAGGCGGAAGAGCGCGTCGCCGTACTCGGTCCAGCGACCGGTCTGCTCGTAGGGCTCGCGCGGCAGCAGCGCCGGGAAGTGCACCTCGTGCGCGCCCGCCGCCTCCATCTCCTCGCGGACGACGCGCTCGATCTTCGCCTTGACCCGCAGGCCGAGCGGCAGCCACGCGAACACGCCCGGCGCCTGGCGCCGGATGTAGCCGGCGCGAACGAGCAGCTTGTGGCTCGCGACCTCGGCGTCGGCAGGGTCTTCACGGAGCGTGCGGAGGAAGAAGTTCGTCAGGCGTGTGGGCACCCGACGATTCTATGCAGGGCGGATGTCGCGGGCCGACCCTGCGCGAGACGGGTCTCAGTCGCCCTCGGCGTCCCGTTCGTCGCCCATCGCGAACGATTCGAGCTCGTCCTCGGCGGCGTCGGCCTCGTCGTTCTCGTCGGCGTCGTCGTCGGTTCCTGTGGTCGACGTCTCGTCGGTGCCCTCGTGCAAGGTGCCCGTGCCGTCCGGGTAGCCGGCCTCGTCCGGGTATTCGTATCCGTCGCCGCGCATCGCGATCCCTCCCCCGGGCACCGCCCCGGGCGCCCGTGGCGGCCCAGACTACTCGCGGCAGCCGCGCGCGGACAGGGCCCGCGTCATCCGCCTCGCCTAGGGGGTGACGACCGTCGGCGTGCCGACCGGCGCGTCCGCGCCCATCTCGCCGGCGATGCGGTTCGCCTCGGCGATGAGCGTCTCGACGATCTCGGCCTCGGGCACGGTCTTGATGACCTCGCCCTTGACGAAGATCTGCCCCTTGCCGTTGCCGGATGCCACGCCGAGGTCGGCCTCGCGGGCCTCGCCCGGGCCGTTCACGACGCAGCCCATGACGGCGACGCGGAGCGGCACGCTCATGCCCTCGAGCCCGTCGGTGACGTCGTTCGCGAGCTTGTAGACGTCGACCTGCGCGCGCCCGCAGGACGGGCAGGAGACGATCTCGAGCTTGCGCTCGCGGAGGTTCAGCGACTGCAGGATCTGCAGTCCGACCTTCACCTCCTCGACGGGCGGGGCCGAGAGCGAGACCCGGATCGTGTCGCCGATGCCCTCGCCGAGGAGGATGCCGAAGGCGGTCGCCGACTTGATCGTGCCCTGGAAGGCCGGGCCGGCCTCGGTGACGCCGAGGTGCAGCGGCCAGTCGCCGCGCTCCGCGAGCATGCGGTAGGCCTTCACCATGACGATCGGGTCGTTGTGCTTGACCGAGATCTTGAAGTCGTGGAAGTCGTGCTCCTCGAAGAGGCTCGCCTCCCAGACGGCCGACTCGACGAGCGCCTCGGGCGTCGCCTTGCCGTACTTCTGGAGCAGGCGCGGGTCGAGCGAGCCGGCGTTCACGCCGATGCGGATCGACACCCCGGCCGCGGCCGCGCGCTTGGCGATCTCGCCGACCTGGTCGTCGAACTTGCGGATGTTGCCGGGGTTCACGCGCACCGCGGCGCAGCCGGCGTCGATCGCCGCGTACACGTAGTTCGGCTGGAAGTGGATGTCGGCGATGACCGGGATCTGGCTCTTCTTCGCGATGATCGGCAGCGCCTCGGCGTCGTCGCGGCTCGGCACGGCGACGCGCACGATGTCGCAGCCCGAGGCGGTGAGCTCGGCGATCTGCTGCAGGGTCGCGTTGATGTTCGGCGTGGGCGTCGTCGTCATCGACTGCACGCTCACCGGGGCGTCGCCGCCGACGAGCACCTTGCCCACCTTGATCTGCCGGGACTTGCGCCGGGGCGCGAGGACTTCGGGGACCTTGGGCATTCCGAGATTCACTGCAGGCACGTCATCGAGTCTACGGCCGGGCCGCTGGGCGGGGCCTCCATCGAACGGATGGCTCGAGGAGGCCCGGGCGCTTCACTCGCGATCGGCCTCCGCACGCTCGGAACCGTCCACTGGACCGTCGTCTCTGGGATCGTCGCCCACCGGACCGTCGTCCGCGGTGACGTCCTCACGATCGTCCGCGGTGTGCGCCCGCCGGATGTCGCGACCCAGCTCGAGGTCGCGTCGGTGCCGCTCGGCGGCCTTCTCGAGCGTCCTCGTGCCGCGTGGTGGCATCCTGAGGCGCGACTCGGCGCGGATGCCCGCCTGCAGCTGGCGGGTGCGCTCGAGTTCCGCGTTGAACTCGGCGCCGAGCAGCAGCGCGGCGTTGGTGATCCACAGCCACAGCAGGAAGACGATGATGCCCGCGAGGGAGCCGTAGGTCCGGTCGTAGTCGGAGAAGTTCGCCACGTAGAGGGCGAAGCCGCCCGACGCGACCAACATGAGGACGATCGCGATGAGGGCGCCGAAGCTGATCCAGCGGAATCTGGGCTGCCGGGCGTTCGGGGTCGCGTAGTACAGCAGCGCGACCACCATCACGACGACGAGCGCCAGCAGGGGCCACTTGGCGACATCCCAGACCGTGCGGAGCGTCTCGCCGACGCCCAGCGCCTCGCCGACGGCATCCGCGACCGGACCGGAGACGACGAGGATCACGGCGATGACCGTCACGAGGAGGATCGCCCCGATCGTGATGAGGAGCTGGAACGGGCGCAGCTTCCAGAACGGCCGACCCTCGTCGATCTCGAGGATGCGGTTCATCGCCCGCGTGAACGCCGCGATGTATCCCGACGCCGACCACAGCGCGATGGCGAGACCCGTGAGGAAGCCGATCGTCGCCGCACGCGACCCGGCGAAGTCGCGCAGCGGCTCCTCGATCACCTCGAGCACCGGACCGGGCGCGACCTGCTCAGCGAGGTCGAGGAGCTCGCGGATCGCGCCGCCCTGCCCGATCAGCGCCAGCAGCGACGTGACCGCGAGCAGGCCAGGGAACACCGAGAGCGTCCCCCAGTACGTCAGCGCGGCCGCCGTGTCGAGGCACTCGTCGTCGATGAACTCGCGGAAGACGCGACGCGCCAGGTACCGCCAGGCTCGTTTCGTGATCTGGAGCGGCGACGAGGGCTTGCGCGGATCCCTCGGGTCCGCGGTCGGGATCTCCGCGTCGACTCGTGCGACCTGCATGTACGTCCTCCCCCGTCGACTTCGCACTTCCATCCTGCGGCGGAACGGGCTGCGACGGGAGGGGGTGGCGCGATGCGGAAGCGACGGCAAGCGTCGGGTCGGGCGCTCCCAGGCGCAACCCGACGCGGCGAGGGACGGCGTGCGGGATGCGGTCGACGGAGCTCCTCCTGTCGGACGGGAGGTCCCCGTCTCGACCGGACGTCGGGCTGGGTTCACCGAGGAGGACCTCAGACGGTGTGAGCGCCGAGGTTCACCGGCGCGACGATCTCGGGCTCGGCGCCGGGACCGGCGACCTGCACGATGACCGAGTAGGCGTTCGGCATGCCCTCGATCGCCTCGGGTCCGAGGGCGGCACCCGTCTCGAGCGGAACCTGGACCCATTCCGGACCGCCCGGGTGGTCCACGCGACCCTCGAGCGCGTCGATCTCGTCGCCGATCGCGAAGCCGCCCTGGCCGGCCGTCAGCGTGACGTCAGCGACGACCACCGAGTCCGCTGCGACGCGGACGTTCATGTCGTGGTCGTCGGGGCGCTCCTCGTCGATCCAGTTCCGCTCGCCGTCGTCGGTGAAGTACCCCATGTGGTCGTCCATGACCCGGAAGCCCACCCAGTGGTAGATCGTCATGCGGGGCGCCTCGCAGCACACGCCGGCGAACTCCTCGATCTGGGCGGCGGTGCCGAACGCGGTCTCGAGGGTCTCGACGATCGCGACGGCGTCGTCGTCGTACGACAGTTCGGCGACGACGGTTCCGTCGGGGTCGACGAGGTCGAGGCGTTCCGGACGGATCACGATCGTCTCGACGGTCCCGAGCGGATCGGCGACCGGCGTCTGCGCCGGCGTCGCCACCTCCGCCCCAACCGGGGATTCGACGGCCGGTGCGGGCTCGGACGCGCAGCCGGCGAGCGGGAGCGCGACCCCTGCGGCGAGGATCAGGGCGGGCAGCGGGGAATGACGCGCGTGTCGGGTCAACGGAACTCCTGTTCGAAGGGCGGTGGGGAACCGTCGTCACCAGCATGGCAGCGGGGGTGCGCCGTCAGGCGCACCCCCGCGTCACGAATCGGTATCGCTGCTGGGTTTCAGGCGGCGGCCGCGTCCTCACCGGTCACGTGGGCGACGACCTCGGCGACGAACCGCTCGGGCTCCTCGAGCAGCGGCGAGTGCCCGGACGCCTCGAACACGACCTCCCGGTACTCGCCGCCGCGCTCGGCGTACCGGTCGAGCACCATGCGGGTCTGGGCGACCATCGGTTGCGGCGGCGCGGCCTCGGCGCCCGGCCAGCCCGGGATCACGCCGAGCGCGCCGAGCTGGTTGAGGTCGAACAGCGACGTGTCCGAGACGATGACGTCGTTCGCTCCGCGGATCCAGAGGATCGGCGGCTTGCGCTCCAGGTCGACGATCCCGCTCACGTCGAAGCGGGTCGGCGCCATCGTGTTGAGCACGCCGCGCTCGCCCGGCGCGAAGCCCGGCCAGTTCTCGGAGGGGCGCGAGTCGCCCGGGTAGTTGCCCTCGCCGATCGTGGTCGTGAGCATCGACTCGACCCACAGGTCGTCGTGCTCGGACGTGAAGCCGGGCGTCACGTAGGTGCCGAGGTAGACCGAGCGCGGCGACGACGGCGCGTCGGCGGTCCGGTCGCCGCCCTGCAGCCGGGCGATGAAGTCGGGATTCGCTCCCCCGCCGCCCGAGCCGGCCGCGTCGTCCGTCAGCAGCTTCCCCGCGGCATCCGTCGCCCCGAAGCCGTAGGGCGACACGGGGTTCACGAGCGTGACGGATGCCACGGGCAGCTCGTGCTCGAGGAGCGCCTGCAGCACGACGCCGCCGCCCATGCTCCAGCCGACGAGGTGCACGTCGGCGAGGTCGAGCTCGGCGACGACCGACGCGAGGTCCTCGGCGAAGTCGCCGAGTCCGCGCATCGCGTCGACCGGCAGGGTCTCGCTGCCGCCGAATCCGCGGAGGTCCACGGCGAGCGCGCGCACGTCGCCCGGCAGCGCGAGCATGGTCGGCTGCCAGAACAGCGACGAGGACACGTTGCCGTGCACGAACAGCACGGTGCGCGACGGCCCGGCCGCGGCATCCGCGGGACGTTCGAGCACCTGGGCGGTGTAGCGGGGCGTGGTCACCGAGTGCACGGTGATGCCGGTGAGGATGGGGTCGACCATGACGTGGTCCCTTCGACGTGGGTCTCGGTGTTCGCGCTTCGTGCTACTCGATCACCAGCGCGACGACGGCGCTGGTGTCGAGCTCGGGCTGGGTCTTCTCGACGACCTCGTCGACGGTGACGCCCGGCGCGAGCTCGACGAGCTTCAGCCCGTCGGGGGTCACGTCGATGACGGCGAGGTCGGTGATGATGCGGTCGACGACGCCCTTGCCGGTGAGGGGCAGCGAGCAGGAGTCGACGATCTTCGGCGAGCCGTCCTTGGCGACGTGCTCCATGAGCACGATGCGCTTGCGTGCGCCGTGCACGAGGTCCATCGCGCCGCCGGGCCCCTTGACCATCTTCCCGGGGATCATCCAGTTCGCGAGGTCGCCGTCCTTCGACACCTGCATGGCGCCGAGGATGGCCGCGTCGACCTTGCCGCCTCGGATCATGCCGAAGCTCGTGGCCGAGTCGAAGTAGGCGGCGCCGGGCAGGACCGTGACGGTCTCCTTGCCGGCGTTGATGAGGTCGGGGTCGACCTGGTCCTCGGTCGGGTACGGGCCGACGCCGAGGATGCCGTTCTCCGACTGCAGCACGACGGTGACGCCGTCGGGCACGTAGTTCGGCACGAGCGTCGGCAGGCCGATGCCGAGGTTCACGTACGAGCCGTCGGCGAGCTCCTTCGCCGCGCGTGCGGCCATCTCGAGGCGGGTGAGCGCCATGGTCAGTTCCCCTCCGTCGTCTCGTCGGTCTGCCGCACGGTGCGCCGTTCGATCCGCTTCTCGATGTCGTGGCCGACCTCGACGATGCGGTCGACGAAGATGCCGGGCAGGTGCACGGCGTCGGCGTCGATCTCGCCCGGCTCGACGAGCTCCTCGACCTCGGCGATGCAGACCCGGCCCGCCATCGCGCAGAGCGGCGAGAAGTTGCGGGCGGACTTGTCGAAGACGAGGTTGCCGTGCCGGTCGCCCTTCAGCGCGTGCACGAGCGCGAAGTCGGTCGTGATCGCCTCCTCGAGCACGAACTCGTGCTCCTCGCCGCGCATCGTGAACGTCTGCACGGGCTTCGGCGTCGAGGCGATCGCGATCGACCCGTCGGCGGCGTACTTCTGCGGCAGGCCGCCCTCGGCGACCTGCGTGCCCACGCCGGTCTGCGTGAAGAACCCGGCGATGCCGGCGCCGCCGGCCCGCAGCTTCTCGGCGAGCGTGCCCTGCGGGGTCAGCTCGAGCTCGAGCTCGCCCGAGAGGTACTGGCGCTCGAACTCCTTGTTCTCGCCGACGTACGACGAGGTCATCTTGCGGATCAGTCCGGCGCCGAGCAGCACGCCGAGCCCCCAGTCGTCGACACCGCAGTTGTTCGAGACGACCGACAGGTCGCCGACCTTGCGCTCGAGCAGGGCCTGGATCAGCACCATGGGGATGCCGCAGAGCCCGAACCCGCCGACGGCGAGTGACGCGCCGTCCGGGATGTCGGCGACCGCCTCCGCGGCCGATCCGACGGTCTTGTCCAGTGTCATCGTGTGACCTCCTCGTCAACGCGTCCCGACGGATGCCGCGGCGTCGGCCTCGGCGAGCCGCGGTGCGACGACCGCGGCGACCCGGGTCGCGCCCGCATCCGTCATGACGATGGTGTAGTGGTTGAACCCCGCGACGTCGGTGACGCGGAGCGCCGGCATCCGTTCTGCGGTCGCCGCCACCCGTTCGGCAGGGTACAGCGCCTCGGGCTGGTCCAGCAGCCCACGCGCGGCGCGCAGGAAGTCCACCGGGGCCGGCAGCGACGCGAGGGCCTCGACGTAGCCGTCGCTGCCGTCGAGTTCGAGCACGTTCTGGGCGACCGCGTCGGCCACCGAGGAACTGCGCAGCTCGGGCTCGCTGCCGACGAGGTCGTACGCGACGTAGTCGGCGATCCGGTCGTCCCACGCGGGCCCGATGGCGGGGTGCGCCTTCCAGAACTCGGCGTACGCGCCGGGGTCGGCGAAGCGCATCTCGAGGCGCGCGATCGCGGGACCGAGGACCGCCGCGGCCACCTCGTCCGGGGCGATCCCGTCGGGATGCGGGATCGGCAGGCCGCCGTCGACGAGGACGACGCCGGCGACCCGATCGGGGTGCGCGGCGGCGAGGCGCACCGTCACGAACGCGCCCATCGAGTGGCCGACCACGAACGCGCGGTCGATGCCGAACGCATCGAGCAGGCGCAGCTGGTCGTCGGCGTGATCCCGCAGCGACCACGGACCGGGCAGCTCGGCCGACCGCCCGCGTCCGCGGAGGTCGGGGGCGATGATCCGTCGGTCGGGCAGCGCTGCCGCGACGTGGTGCCACGCCCGGTGGCTCGCAGTGATGCCGTGGATCGCGAGGAGCGGGACGCCCGCGGCATCCGCCCGCCACTGCCCGCCCACGAGGTCGCCGCCGCGGACCGGCGCGGAGAAGGGCTCGGGTCGGTTCATCGGGCGCTCCATCCGCCGTCCATCGTGTAGCTCGCGCCCGTCACCATGCGCGCGTCGTCGCTCGCCAGCCAGCGCACGAGGCTCGCCACCTCGGTCGGCTCGACGAGCCGCTTGATCGCCGACTCCGTCAGCATGACCTGCTCGACGACGTCCTCCTCGGGGATACCGTGCACCTTCGCCTGGTCGGCGATCTGCTTCTCGACGAGCGGCGTGCGCACGTAGCCCGGGTTCACGCAGTTCGACGTGACGCCGTGGGGGCCGCCCTCGAGGGCCGTGACCTTCGAGAGTCCCTCGAGGCCGTGCTTGGCCGCGACGTAGGCGGACTTGTACGGCGAGGCGCGGAGGCCGTGCACGCTCGACAGGTTGATCACCCGGCCCCAGCCGCGCTCGTACATGCCGGGCAGGGCGGCGCGGACGAGCAGGAACGGCGCCTCGAGCATGATCCGCAGGATCAGCGAGAACCGCTCGGGCTCGAACTCCTCGATCGGGCGCACGTGCTGGATGCCGGCGTTGTTGACCAGGATGTCGGCTTCGAGGGCGAGGTCGGCGAGCGCCGCGGTGTCGCCGAGGTCGACCTGCCAGGCTTCGCCGCCGATGCGCTCTGCCGCCGCGGACGCCGCCTCGCCGTTGAGGTCCGCGATCGTCACGTGTGCGCCGGCCTCCGCGAACGCCTCGGCGCACGCCAGGCCGATCCCGCTCGCTCCCCCGGTGACGATCGCGCGGCGTCCGCCCAGCGCCGTCGATCCCGACAGTCCGGTCATGAGTCCTCCCCTTCGCTCCGGCGGTCGCCCCGTCCCAGGGCGCCGCCGATGAATCGCATCATCTCGTCGAGTACGTGCTCGGGGACCGCGTCGGTGCCCGACGCCGTCGGGTCGGCGTCGTCGCCGGCCCCTGCTCCGCCGTTGCCCCAGAGCACCCAGCGCATCCCGATCATCTCGCCGATGCCCATGAGCGCCCACGCGGCCACGGTCGGGTCGATGTCCGAGATCTCGCCGTCCAGCTGGGCCTGACGCAGCCCGTCGATGTAGCCCTCGACGATGCGGGTGTAGTGCAGCCGGAGCGCCCCGGGCGAGACGAACTCCGCCTCGCGAACGACGCGGTAGAGGGCCGGATGCTCGGCCGTGAACCGGAAGAACGCCGCGAAGCCCTCGCGCTCGGCCTCGAGTCGGGTCGTCGCGCCGCGAGCGCCCTCGCTCATCGCCTGCCGGACGCGGTGGTTCAGGTCCTCCACGAGCTCGTCGAAGACGTCGAGCTTCGAATCGAAGTAGAGGTAGAACGTGCCCTGGCCCACTCCGGCGCGCTCGGTGATGCGCGAGACCGACGACTCCGTGTACCCGTGCTCGGCGAAGACGTGCTCGGCGGCCTCGAGGATCCGGCGGCGCGTCTGCTCGCCGCGCGCGGTGCGCGGTGCGGCGCTCATGCGTCGACCCCCTCTGCCAGCCGTGCCGCTCGCTCGGCGAGCACGCGCCGGAGCGCCTTCGCCGCGGTGGAACGCGGGATCTCGTCGATGAAGCGGATGTCGCGCGGGACCTTGAAGCCCGCGAGCGAAGCCCGCGCGAACTCCGCGAGCTCGGCGGCATCCGTGATCGCACCGGGTCGCAGGACGACCCACGCCGAGCCGACCTCACCCCAGCGGTCGTCGGGCACGCCGACGACCGCGACGTCGGCGACCGCGGGGTGCGCGATCAGCACCGACTCGACCTCGGCGGGCGAGACGCCCTCGCCGCCCGAGATGTAGACGTCGGTCAGCCGATCGACGATGGTGAAGTACCCGTCCTCGTCGCGGCGCACGAGGTCGCCGGTGTGCAGCCGGCCGTCGCGGAGCGCCGCGCCCGTGGCATCCGGATCGCGGAAGTACCCGGCGAACACGCCCGGCCCCGACACCAGCAGTTCGCCCTCGGCCGCGCCCTCGAGGAGTGCGCCGGTCGCCGGGTCGGCGACCTCGACGTCGACGTGCGCGTACGGCAGGCCGGCCGACCCGACGCGCTCGCGCGCCTCGCGGTCGGGCAGGCAGAGCACGTTCGGCGACGCCTCGGTGAGCCCGTACCCCTGGGTGAGGGCGACGCCGCGCGCGTGCCAGGTGCGCAGCAGCGCGGGCGGCATCGGCGCGCCGCCGACCACCGCGTGGCCGAGCTTCGACAGGTCGGTGTGCGCGAAGTCGGGATGCTGCGCGAGGAAGAGGTAGTTGGCGGGGACGCCCATCATGGTCGTGATCCCCCGCTCCGCGAGGAGCCGCAGCACGCGGCCCGGGTCGAAGGTCCGCTCGAGCACCACGGTCGCACCCGACCACCAGGCGAGCAGCGGCTGGATGTTCCAGCCGCCGACGTGGAACTGGGGCATGACCGCGAGCACCACGTCGTGCTCGCCGATCGCGATCGTCTTCGACAGCGACAGGTTCGTCCAGAAGCAGTTCGCGTGGGTCAGCATCGCACCCTTGGGTCTCGAGGTGGTGCCCGAGGTGAAGACGATGAGCAGGGTGTCGTCGTCGCGCACGTCGGTGCGCGTCGTCGGCGCCTCGCCGCGGGCTCCCGGATGCGGCACCCGCTGCTCGACGCCGTGCGCGCCGAGCGCCACGACCGGGACCCGCCGCGCGAGCCGGCCGAGCGTCGCCCGCGAGAGCGTCTGGAACTCGTCCTCGACGAGGAGGAGCACCGGATCGGCGATCTCGAGCTGCTCGGAGAGCTCGCGGGGCGACAGTCGCCACGACAGCGGAACGAGCACGAGCCCCGCCTTCGCGCACGCGAAGAACAGCACGACGTGGTCGGCGCTGTTGCCCGTGATCGTCGCGACGCGGTCGCCGATCGCGTAGCCCGCCGCCCGGAAGCCGCCGGCGAGCCGTTCGGCGCGCTCGTCGAGCTCCCGGTAGGTGATCGCAACCCCGCGGTCGTCGATCGCGATCGCGTCCGGCGCGCTGCGCGCCCGATCGGCGGTCCAGCGGCCCAGCGTGCAGGCTCCGTCAGGCATCGACCGCCTCCTCCGGTTCGATCGGGTGCTGCTTCCGGCCGGTGGCGATGCGGGCGGGCAGCCCGGCGATGCCCCCGGGCAGGAACAGCACCACGAGGACGAACAGCGTCCCCAGGATGAAGAGCGGCTCGGACAGCGGGACCCGGAGGATGTCGGGCAGGGCGGCGATCGCGTCCGACCCGGCGAGCGCCGTGAGGCGCTGGTCGAGCAGTGTGTAGACGATACCGCCGACGATCGCCCCCCATCGAGCGCCCGCACCGCCGAGCACCACGATGACGAGGAGCGTCAGGGTGAAGTCGGCCGTCGCGATGCGCGGCGCCGCGCCGGACTGCAGGAGGAGGTAGCCCATGCCCGCGACCGACGCGAGCACCGACGCGGCGATGAACACCAGGAGCTTGACGTTGTACGGGCGGATGCCGATGACGCGCACGCGCAACTCGTTCTCGCGGATCGCCTCGGCGACGTGGCCCGCACGGCTCTTCTCGACCCAGAGCACGATCAGGTACACGAGCACGAGGATGCCGAGCGCGAGCCAGTAGAGGTTCCGGGTGTCGACGACGCCGACGAACTCCGGTGGGACGTGCGCGGTGTCGAGGGCGAGGCCTTCGTCGCCGCCGGTCGCGCTGCCGGGGTTGCGCCGGATCAGCACCGAACCGGCCTGCGCGAACGCGAGCGTCACCATGGCGAAGGAGATGCCCGTGACCCGGAGGGCGAGCGCCCCGACAGTCGCGGCGAGCACGAAGCCGAGCACGAGCGTCGCGGCGATCGCGACGGTGAAGACCAACGCACTCGGCCATTCCGCCGGCCCGAACGCCTCGAGCGTGATGGCGAGTCCGTAGGCGCCCGCGGCGAAGAAGAGCGCATGGCCGAAGGAGAGGAGGCCGGCGAGGCCGAACATCATGCGGTAGGTCAGCGCCAGCGCGGCGATGAGCAGCGCGAACGCGAGCAGCTGCAGCGTGCCGGGCGTGTACGTCGGCCCGGGCAGGATGCCCGGGACGTCGATCGCGAGCAGCGGCAGGATCGCGAGTGCGACGACGAGCAGGATGCCGCCGATGACGAGGCGGAGCGACTTGGCGGTCATGCGGCCTTCCCCATGAGTCCACGCGGGCGGATGAGCAGGACGGCGGCGAGGAGCACGACGACCACGAGGTCGCCGGTGCCGCCGAGGGAGAAGTTCGCGAACTGCTGCAGCACGGCGACGAGCACCGAGGCGATCGCGGCGCCGGTGAGCGAGCCGAGACCGCCGATGACGGTGACGATGAACGCGAAGATGAGCAGCACCGAGCCGAGGTGCGCCGAGACGTAGCCGTAGTAGACGGAGGCCAGGACCCCGCCGAGGCCCGCGGCCGCGCCGCCGATCGCGAAGACGAGCGTGAACGAGCGGCGCACGTCGATGCCGAGCGCGGTCACCATGTGCCGGTTCTCGACGCCGGCGCGGATGATGAGGCCGTAGCGCGTCTTCCGGAGGAACAGCACGATGCCGCCGAGGACGAGCAGCGCGCAGGCGATGAGCAGGAAGCGGTCGTTCGGGATCCGCGCCCCGAGGATCTCGGTGGTCTGCGTGAGCCACGCCGGACGGTCGGTGTAGATCGGGTCGGTACCCCAGATCCCCTCGAACAGCGCGACCGCGGCGAGCGAGATGCCGACGGTGACGAGCGCCTGCTCGATGTGCCGCTCGTACAGGCGGCGGATGATGAGCACCTCGGTGAGCACCGCGACGGTCGCGCCCACGAGGATGCCGACGATCGCGGAGATCGCGAGTCCGGTCCACGTGCCGTCCGAGATCCGCCGCCCCGCCTCCCAGCCGAGGAAGGCGGCGATGGTGAGGAACGCGCCGTGCGCGAAGTTCAGCACGCCCATGAGTCCGTAGATGAGCGAGAGGCCGCTCGCGACGAGGAAGTAGAGGGCCCCGAGCCCGAGGCCCGTGACGACGAGCAGGATCAGCGTGTCCATCAGGCGGCCTCCCGTTCGTCGTGCACGCCGAGGAAGCGCTGCACGCGGTCGTGGTCGTCGAGGAGCTCGGCGGCCGATCCGGTGAACACGACGCGACCGCCGCTCAGCACGACGACGCGCTCGGCGAGGCGGCGGACGACGAGCAGGTTCTGCTCCACGAGGAGGATCGGGGCGGTGCGCGCGGCTTCGGCGAGCGCGTCGGCGACCTCGTCGACGATGCGCGGGGCGAGCCCCTTGGTCGGCTCGTCGACGAGCAGGAGCCGGTTCTCGTTGACCAGCGCTCGGGCGAGCGAGACCATCTGCTGCTGCCCGCCCGAGAGCGTGCCCGCGCGCTGCTCGCGGCGGGCTTCGAGGTCGGGGAAGAGGGATGCCACGAGCTCGCGCCGCGGCGACCGGTCGCGTTCGGCGAGGCGGAGGTTCTCGGCCACGGTGAGCGAGCCGAAGACCTCGCGGTCCTCGGGGACGTAGGCCACACCGCGCTGCACGATGCGGTGCGTGGGCGCGCGGTCGATGCGCTCGCCGGCCAGGCGGATCTCGCCCGTCCGGTCGATGAGGCCGAGGACCGACTTGATCGTCGACGTCTTGCCGACGCCGTTCCGGCCGAGGAGCGCCGTGACCCCGGTCGCCGGGACGTCGAACGAGACGTCCTCGACGACCTGCTGGCCGGCGATGCGGCCGTACAGGTTGCGGACGCTCAGGATGGGTTCGCCGGCGACGGGCCCGCTCATGCGGCGGTCCCGAGGTAGGCGGACTGGACGGTGGGGTTCGCCATGACGGCCTCCGGGGAGTCGGCGGCGAGCAGCTCGCCGTGATGCATGACGGCGACCCGGTCGGCGAGGCCGAGGACGACGTCCATGTGGTGTTCGACCATGAGCACGGTGCGCCCGCCGCGATGGAGCCCGCGGATCACCTCGGTGAGCGCCGGGACGTCGGCCGAGCCGACGCCCGCCATGGGCTCGTCGAGGAGGATCACGCGGGGCTCCATCGCGATGAGCATCGCGATCTCGACCTTGCGCTTCTCACCGTGCGAGAGTCCCGAGGCGCCGGCGTCGGCCCGGTGGGCCATGCCGACCTCCTCGAGCGCGCCGAGGGCGCGCCGGGTCGCGGCATCCGTGCGCCGCGGGGTGCGGAACACGGATGCCGCGCGGCCTTCGCGCGCCTGGGCGGCCAACCGCACGTTCTCGAGCACGTCGAGCGCCGGGAACAGGCTCGACGTCTGGAACGTGCGGCCGAGGCCGGCCGCGGCACGTCGGTGCACCGGCTGGGCGGTCACGTCGGCGCCGGCGAGGCGCACGGCTCCCTCGGTGGGCCGGAGGACGCCGGAGACGATGTTGAAGAGCGTCGTCTTGCCGGCGCCGTTCGGGCCGATGACGCCGAGCATCTCGCCCTCGGGCACGGCGAGCGAGACGTCCTTCAGGAGGAGCGCTCCGCCGATGCGGAGGGTGACGTGCTCGAGTTCGAGCGCGGCGTGGTCGGTCATGGTCGCGTGTGCGTTCCGTTCGTGGTCGGTTCGGGTCGGGGTCGTCGGATCAGCCGGCGACCGGCGGGGCGACGGTCTCGGCGTCGACGGTCTCGATGAGCTCGGGCGCCCATCCGTCGGCGCCCTCGACGAGGCGGACCTGGTACATCGGCTGGATGAGCGCGTGGTCCTCGGCGCGCACGGTGACCTCGCCCTTGACCGACTCGAAGGTCCAGCCCTCGAGCGCGTCGATCATCGCGTCGACGTCGTCCCCGCCCTCGCGCACGGCCTGCACGATCATCTGGGCAGCCACGAAGCCGTCGACCGAGAACAGGTCGGGCTCGGCCCCGGCCTCCTCGAGGCGCGTGATCATCTCCTCCTCGATGTCGGTGCCCGCGGCGCCGCCGAAGTAGTGGTTGAGGAACGAGATGTCGGCCGACGCGTCGCCGTACGCCTGGTACGTCGCGACGTCGCCGAGGCCGGTGACGACGGGGGCGGCGTCGAAGACGCCCTGCTGCTGCAGTGCCGTCCACATGGCGCCCGAGGAGGCGCCGGCCCAGGCCACGAAGATCAGGTCGGGCTGCGCGTCGACGAGCTGCTGCGCGAACGGGGTGAACTCGGTCGCGTCCTCCGCGACGAGCACGCCCTGGACCTCAGCGCCCTGGCCGCCGAGCACGGCCTCGACCCCGGCGAGGTTGCCCTGGCCGAACGCCGTGTCCTGTGCGAAGACGACGACCTTCTTGCCCGCGGGGTCGCCGATGAACGTGCCCGCGGTGGCGACGTCCTGGTACGTCTGGCGGCCCGAGCGGAAGGTGTAGCCGTTCACGCCGGTGATGGCGTCGGCGGCGGCCGGGCCGGAGATGTAGAGGATCTCGTTCTGCTCGGCCTGCTCGGCGAGCGAGGTCGCGATGCCCGAGACGACCGTGCCGGCGAGCACCTTGGTGCCCTGGCCGATGAGGTCTTTGGCCTTGGCGACCGCGGTGTCGGGGTTGCCCTGGTCGTCCTCCCACGTGATCTCGAGTTCCTGGCCGTCGACCTCGCCCGTGCCGTCGGTGGCGTAGTCGAGGCCGGCCTCGAAGCCGGCGGTGTAGGCCTCGCCGTAGGCGGCGAGCGGTCCGGTCTGGGACGTGATCATGCCGATCGCGACGGGAGCGGCGTCCGCCCCCTCGGCGTCGCCTCCCCCGGAGGCGGTCGGTGCGCAACCGGCCAGGGTGAGCGCCGCGGCGGCGACGAGCGCCGGCGCGAGGTACTTCGGTGTAACTCGCATGCTGTGAGCCTCTCTGAGTGACGACGGTGTCCGAACCTGACAGGTGGTTCAGGTCTCAGGAACGTACACTAGAGTCGATCGCGCACGACGCGCAACCCGGATCGGTACGCCGAACCCGCGTACCGACGCACAGACGAAGGAGTCCCACCGAAATGAGCTTCCCCGACGTCGTCATCGTCGCCGGCGCCCGCACGCCGTTCGGCCGCATCGCCGGCAACCTCGGCAGTCGCACCGCCGTCGAGCTCGGCACCGTCGCCATCCGCGGCGCCCTCGAGAAGGCTCGGGTCTCCCCCGACGACGTCGACGCCGTGATCATGGGCCAGGTGCTGCAGGCCGGGGCCGGCCAGAACCCCGCCAAGCAGTCCGCGGTCGCCGCGGGCATCCCGTGGCGCGTGCCCGCGATCACGCTGAACAAGGTGTGCCTCTCAGGGCTCGTCGCGATCGCGGATGCCGCGCGGCTGATCCGCCTCGGCGAGGCCGACGTCGTCGTGGCCGGCGGGCAGGAGTCCATGACCAACGCGCCGCACCTGCTCCCCGGCTCCCGGAAGGGGCACATGTACGGCAGCGTCGAACTGCTCGACCACACCGCCGCCGACGGGCTCACCGACGCGTTCGACCGGGAGTCGATGGGCGCATCGACCGAGCGCTTCAACGAGCGCTACGGCCTCGGCCGCGCCGAACAGGACGAGATCGCGGCCGCCTCGCACGTCCGCGCGGGCCGGGCGCAGGCCGACGGACTCTTCGACGACGAGATCGTCCCCGTCGAGATCCCGCAGCGCAAGGGCGACCCCGTCGTCGTGTCGACCGACGAGGGAGTGCGCCCCGACTCCACGCCCGAGACGCTCGCGAAGCTCCGTCCCGCCTTCGCCGAGGGCGGTGCGATCACCGCGGGCAACTCCTCGCCGATCTCCGACGGCGCCGCGGCGGTCGTCGTCGCGAGCCGGGCGTGGGCCGAGGAGCGCGGCCTGCCGTGGCTCGCGCTGGTCGGGGCATCCGGCCAGGTCGCGGGGCCCGACAACTCGTTGCACTCGCAGCCCTCGAACGCCATCGCGGCCGCGCTCGACCGGGCGGGCTGGCAGGCGGGCGACCTCGACCTCGTCGAGATCAACGAGGCGTTCGCCGCGGTCTCCCTGCAGTCGATGAAGGATCTCTCGCTCGACCACGACACCGTGAACATCCACGGCGGGGCCATCGCACTCGGCCATCCGATCGGTGCGTCCGGTGCCCGCCTCGCGCTGCACGCCGCGCTCGAACTCGCCCGCCGCGACGGCGGCAGGGCGGCCGTCGCGCTGTGCGGCGGCGGCGGGCAGGGCGAGGCGCTGCTGCTCTCGCGCTGACCCGTGCCACGGGCCCGTGCTGTGGCGACCCGTGCTGTGGTGGAATAGGCCCCACGGCACGGGCCCCGCCCCTTCCCGCGCCGCCGGTGAGGAGGCGTCGATGAGCAGGACGGCGACGGACGCCGCGGGCGTGCCCTCGCACGGATCGACGGGTCTCGACCATCGCCTGCGCCGCATGACGGGCCGCGATCCCGGCGAGCCGCACCGAACCGCGACGCCGCTCGAGCTCTTCTTCGACCTCGTCTTCGTCGCCGCGTTCAGCGCGGCGGGGGGCCAGACCGCGCACCTGCTCGAGCTCGGTCACTTCGCCGCGGCGACGGCGGGCTTCGTGTTCGCGGTGTTCGCCATCGCGTGGGCATGGATCAACTTCACGTGGCTCGCGTCGGCGTACGACAACGATGACGTGTTCTTCCGGGTCGCGACGATGGTCGTGATGATCGGCGTCATCGTCCTCGCGCTCGGGCTGCCCCAGACGTTCCACTCGATCGACGAGGGCGGCGAGCTCGAGAACGGCGTCGTCGTCATCGGCTACGTGATCATGCGCATCGCGGTCGTCGCACTCTGGCTCCGCGCCGCGCGGCACGATCCGCTGCGGCGCCGCACGGCGCTCACCTACGCCGCGCTCGTGTCGACCGCACAGGTGGGCTGGATCCTCCTCCTGATCGCCAACCCGCCGCTCCCGACCACCTTCGTCGTCTGGGGCGCGCTCGTCGCGTTCGAGATGGCGGGCCCGATGATCGCCGAACGCGTCGGCAACCCCACCCCGTGGCATCCGCACCACGTCGCCGAGCGGTACGGCCTGCTCGTCATCATCACGCTCGGCGAGATCGTGCTCGGCACCATCCTCGCCATCAGCGCGGTCGTCGAGGAGCAGGGCTGGGATGTCGAGGCCGTGCTCGTCACGGTCGGCGGCACCATGCTCGCGTTCGGGCTCTGGTGGGTGTACTTCATCATGCCGTCGGCGGCGGTCCTCGCACGGCATCGCGAGCGCGGGTTCCGCTGGGGCTACGGGCACCTGGTGATCTTCGGCTCGCTCGCGGCGACCGGCGCGGGACTGCACGTCGCCGCGTACGTGATCGAGGGAACGGCCCACATCGACGACACGACGGCGCTGCTCACCGTGGTCGTGCCCGTCGCGGTCTTCTCGACCGCGCTGTTCACGATCTACTCGGCGCTGCTGCAGGAGTTCGACCCGTTCCACATCCTGCTCTACGTCGGCAGCCTCCTCCCGCTCGTCGCCGCGGTCATGGCGGTCGCGGCGGGGGCGAGCATGGGAACCGGCATCGTGATCACGTCGCTCTCGCCCGTCGTCGTGATCGTCGGCTACGAGACGATCGGGCACCGGCACCAGGCCGCCGCGCTCGAGCGGGCGATGGCCTGAGCTCTCCCGACGCGGAGCCCGGCACGGCGGGCACGCCCGCCGCTCAGAACAGACTGACAGGCTTGACGATGTCGGCGTAGATCAGCAGTGCGCTCATGCCGCCGAGGATGATCACCATCGCGAACGTGAGCGGCATCAGCTTGGCGAGGTCGACGGGACCGGGGTCGGGCCGGTTCCGCAGCTTCGCCCATCCCCGTCGGATCGCCTCCCACAGCGCGCCCGCGATGTGACCGCCGTCGAGCGGGAGCAGCGGGATCAGGTTGAAGACGAACAGGGCCACGTTGAGCGAGGCGAGGATGCCGACGAGTCCCGCCGCACGGGAGGCGATCGGCACCTCGTCGAGGCTCGCGATCTCGCCGGCGACCCGGCCCACGCCGACCACGGAGATCGGCCCGTTGGGGTCGCGCTCCTCCGGCCCGAACGCCGCGTTGGCGACATCCACCAGTCGCTGCGGGAGGTTCACGATGATGCCGGCGACCGCCTGGACGTTCTCGCCGACCATCGGCAGCACCGCGGTGACCGGCTGGCGAACCGTCTCGACCGCCGGGCCGATGCCGACGAAGCCGACCTCGTCGGTGATGGGCTCGCCGTCGGCGCCGGTGACGACCTGGCCCCGATCGTCGACGACGTAGCGCTCGCTCAGCATCGGCGTGACGGCCAGCGTCACCTCCTGGCCGTCGCGCAGGACGACGACCGAGATCTCCTCGCCCGGGTGCTCCCGGATGATCGCCGTGGATTCGTTCCAGGACTCGATGGACTCGCCATCGACCGCCACGATCGTGTCGCCCGGCTGGACCCCCGCCTCGGCGCCCGGCGCCGCGGGGTCGCCCGCCTCGCAGGTCTGCCGGTCGCTCGTCGCGGGCAGCGCGCACTCCGAGACCGATCCGATGGTCGTCGACGGCTGCGAGATGCCGAAGCCCATGAGGAGGACGCCGAAGAGCACGACCGCCAGCACGAGGTTCATGAACGGCCCGCCGAACATGACGATGATGCGCTTCCAGACGGGCAGTCGGTAGAAGGCGCGGTGCTCGTCTCCCGGGGTGATCGACTCCGCGCTCGAGTCGCGCGCGTCCTGCACGAGCGTGCGGAAGAAGCCCGTGCTGTCCTCCTTGGCATGACCGTCCTTGCCGGGAGGGAACATCCCGATCATCGCGATGTAGCCGCCGAGCGGGATCGCCTTGACGCCGTACTCGGTCTCGCCCTTCCGGCGCGACCAGATCGTCGGCCCGAAGCCGATCATGTACTGCGTGACCTTCACGCCGAAGAGCTTCGCGGGCACGAGGTGCCCGATCTCGTGCAGGCCGATCGAGACGGCGAGGCCGACGACGATGATGGCGACGCCGATCACGAAGAGGAGCACGGATTCCACCCCGTCATCGTAGGGGCGATCCCTTGGTGCGCGCTGTCCGCCGACTGTGAGCGGATGCCGTCACGCCCGCGCGATGCGCAGGTCGGCGGCGCGGCGTGCGACCCGCTCGGCCTCGGCGAGCGAGTCCACGGTGAGCACGCCGGAGGGCGATTCGTGCGCGTCGACGACGGCCTTGACGGTGTCGACGATCTCGGTGAACACGATGCGCCCCGCGTGGAAGGCGGCGACGGCCTGCTCGTTGGCGGCGTTGAACACCGCGGGGTACTCGCCTCCGGCCCGCCCGACCTGCTTGGCGAGCCTGACGGCGGGGAACGCCGACTCGTCGAGCGGTTCGAAGCTCCACTGCTGGGCGCTCGTCCAGTCGAGCGGCTTCCCGGCCGCCGCGACGCGATTCGGCCAGTCGAGTCCGAGCGAGATCGGCAGGCGCATGTCGGGCGGCGACGCCTGCGCGATCGTCGAGCCGTCGACGAACTCGACCATCGAGTGCACGATCGACTGCGGGTGCACCACGACGTCGATGCGGTCGTAGTCGACCGCGAAGAGCAGGTGCGCCTCGATGACCTCGAGGCCCTTGTTCACCAGGGTCGCGGAGTTCGTGGTGACCACGAGCCCCATGTCCCACGTGGGATGCGCGAGGGCGTCCGCCGGCGTGACGTCGGCCAGCTCCTCGCGCCGCCTGCCTCGGAACGGTCCGCCGGAGGCGGTGAGCACGAGTCGACGCACCTCGTCGTGGGTGCCCGAGCGCAGGGCCTGTGCGATCGCCGAGTGCTCGGAGTCGACCGGCACGATCTGGCCCGGGGACGCGAGCCGGGTGACGAGGTCGCCGCCCACGATGAGGGACTCCTTGTTCGCCAGCGCCAACGTCATGCCGCGCTCGAGCGTCGCGATCGTCGGTCCGAGCCCGACGGAGCCGGTGATGCCGTTCAGCACGACGTCGGCGTCGACGCTCCGGACGAGTTGCACAGCCTCGTCGATGCCGACCGCGGTGTGCTCGACGCCGAACTCCTCGGCCTGACGCTCGAGCTCGGCGCGGTTCGACCCGACGGCGAGCCCGACGACGTCGAAGCGGCGGGGATTCGCGCGGATGACATCGAGCGCCTGCGTGCCGATGGAACCGGTGGACCCGAGGATGATGACGCTGCGCACAGGGCCACTCTAGGCCGCTCGCGCTCAGCGGCGAGGAAGCAGGGCGACGGATGCCGCGACGCGGCCGGGCACGGCGACGTCGATGATGCGCACGTCCTCCCAGCCCGATCCGAGTTCGGGAACGCTCCGCTCGATGCGCGCCTCGCCGTGGTCGTCGCCCGGCATGGAGAGCGCGATGCGGCTCGGCTCGAGGACCTCGAGGTGACCGACGGCGCGGAGGAGCGCCGACTTGCGCGCCCACAGCTGCGCGCGGACCAGCGCACGCGCCGACGGGTCGACGTCCTCGAGGCGTGCCCGCTCGATCGGGTGCAGTGCCGCGGCGTCGAGCGCGGGTGCGGGCTCCGCGGCCGCTGCCTCGATGCCGACTCCGAGCGGATGCCTCGTGCCGGCCGCCGCGACGACCACTCCGGCGCCCGTGGCCGCGTCGGCGAACCAGGGCCCGCCGGAGGGCGTGGTCGGGTAGCGCACGACCGGACTGCCGTGCCGCACGCCGCACACCGGGCAGGCGTGCACGAGTTCGACGTCGTCGGCCGGCACGCCCGACGCGTCGGCGAGGTGCGCGCGCAGCACCGACTCGACCCCGGGGCCGCGTCGGCCGCCCCCGGCGACCACCACGCGGACGCCGGTGTCGCCGAGTTCGACGACCTCGGCGGATGCGATGTCCATGCGCCCATGATGACGCACTCGAGGGCGGCCGCCGATCCCCGGTGATATTCCGGGACCCGCATACGGCCTGACGTAGCGTCGGAGGGTGAGTGAGATCGAGGCCGACGCCCTCCCCGCCCCGCCGTCGAGACCGGGCCCGGTGTACGGACTCGTCCGCGGCGTCCTCCGTCCGCTCGTCCGCATGATCTACCGGCCGACGATCACCGGTGCCGAGCACGTGCCGCGGACCGGCCCCGTCATCCTCGCCTCGAACCACCTGTCGTTCGTCGACAGCATCGTGATCCCGCTCGCCGCTCCGCGTCCCGTGCAGTTCCTCGCCAAGTCGCACTACTTCACCGGCACCGGATTCCGCGGCTGGATGTCGCGCACCTTCTTCACGGCGATCGGCGCGGTGAGCGTCGAGCGCGGCGCCGGGGCGCAGGCGCAGGCGGCGCTCGACCAGGGCCGCCGGATCCTCGACTCGGGCAGCGCCTTCGCGCTCTACCCGGAGGGCACGCGATCCCTCGACGGGCGCCTCTACCGCGGCCGCACGGGCATCGCCTGGCTCGCCCTGACGACCGGCGCGGTCGTCGTGCCGGTCGGGCTCATCGGCACCGAGGAGATCCAGCCGGTCGGCTCGTCGATGCCGCGCGTGCGCCCGGTCACCGTCCGATTCGGCGAGCCGCTCGACCTCGGCCGGCACGGCGCGGCGACATCGGGCCGCGCCCGCCGGGCGGCGACCGACGAGATCATGGCGGCCATCCACGCCCTGACAGGTCAGGAACTCGCGAACGCCTACAACGAGGCCCCGCCGCAGGGCGCCCTCGCGAAGATCGCGGATCGCGTCGTCCCTCGCGAACGCGTCTAGCGTCTCCGTGTCGCCCCGTGGCTGAGCGCACCCGCGCGATGCGCACCGATCGGTGGAGGTTCCCAGCGACCGGGCGGCCCGCACCGGTATCGTCGGCCCGATGAGGACGAGCTCCCGAGCGTGGGTGGCCGCGATCGCGGCATCCGCTGCCCTGCTGCTGGCCGGGTGCGTGCCGACCACCGGCATCGAGCGCGACCCGACCTCGGTCGACCGGCGCATCCCGTCGACCGATCGGTTCGAGCCCGGGTTCATCGTGAGCGACGACTCCTTCTACGACTCGGCCGCGATGACCGTGCCCGAGATCCAGGCCTTCCTCGAGTCGCGCGACTGCCGGCCGGTCGACGACGTGCCGTGCCTCGCCGAGTACACGGAGGACGTCGTGACCGTGCCGGCGGCCGGACCGCGGCACTGCACCGCGGTGCCCGGCGGCGAGGGCATGGCCGCGAGTCGCATCATCGGCGAGGTCGCCGACGCCTGCGGGGTGAGCCCGCGGACCCTCCTCGTGCTGTTGCAGAAGGAGCAGTCGCTGCTCACGCGGCCGAGCGCGCGCGGCTACGAACGCGCGACCGGCTACGGCTGTCCGGACACCGCGGACTGCGACGCCCGGTACTTCGGCTTCTTCAACCAGGTGTACCGCGCCGCATGGCAGTTCCGGCAGTACACGGTCGAGCCCGTCCGGACGTTCCAGGTCGGCACGGTCGACGTCGGCTTCCACCCGAACGCCGCATGCGGCGCGGCGACCGTCCGCATCCGCAACCAGGCGACCGCGAACCTCTACAACTACACGCCGTACCAGCCGAACGACGCCGTCCTCGCGGACCCGTCGGCCGGTGACGACTGCTCGGCCTACGGGAACCTGAACTTCTGGCGCATCTGGAACCGGTGGTTCGGCGACCCGCACGAGGAACGACTGCCGGCGTACTTCCCGCCGTGTTCGCGTCTCGTCGGCGGATACCCGTGCCCGGCGCCGGCGCCGCCGGGATCGGCGCTCGCGCCGACGCAGTCGCTGCCCTGATCCCGCGACGGCGCCGCCGTCGCGACGGCGTCGGCGTTCAGTCCCCGCGCACCAGCGTCGTCGGTTCGTGCCGGACGGGGAAGGCGACGGATGCCGCGATGAAGCACTTCTCGGATGCCTCGTGGTGCAGCGACTCGGCGAGCTCGCGCATCGACGGCTCAGCGACCGTGACGCGCGGGCGCAGGATCGCCTCCTCGAGTCGTCCGCCGCCGCGCCCGTCCTCGCGCATCGTCGCGCTCGCGGCATCCTCGTAGCCGACCACCACCACCCCGTGGTTCACGGCCACATGCAGGTAGGAGAGCATGTGGCACTCGCTGAGTGCGGCCAGCACGAGCTCCTCGGGGTTCCATCGGTCGCGGTCGCCGTGGAACGCGCGGTCGCTCGAACCCGCGATCTCGTGCAGCTTGCCCGCGGCGCGCACGGCGTGCTGACGGCCGTAGGACCGGTACGAGCTGGTTCCCTCGCCGCGATCGCCCTGCCACTCGAGTTCGATCGCGTAGTGGTGTTCGCCGAGCATGTCGTCCCCTCCGGTGGTGCGGCGCGCGTGGCCGTCGTCGTCGATCCTGCACCCACCTGCCGACGTCGAGCGGCGGCCCCGGGGTTAGGCTGGTCCGATCATGACTGACACCTGGATCCCCGTCGAATCCGTGCCCGCCGAGTCGGCCGAATCGGCCGCCGTGCCGCAGGAGCGACGGATCGTCACCGCTGTCCCCGGCCCCCGCTCGCAGGAGCTCCAGGCACGCCGCACCGCCGTCGTCTCGGCGGGCGTCTCGAGCGTGCTCCCCGTCTACATCGCGCGCGCGCACGGAGCCGTGCTCGAGGACGTCGACGGCAACCGCTTCCTCGACTTCGGCGCGGGCATCGGCGTGACCACGGTGGGCCACACGCCCGCCCGCGTCGTCGAGGCCGCCGCCGCGCAGTCGCGCGACGTGCTGCACACGCTCTTCACGATCACGCCCTACGAGGAGTACGTGCGCGTCGCCGAACTGCTGGCCGCGCACACGCCCGGCGACTTCCCGAAGAAGTCGGTGCTCGTGAACTCGGGTGCCGAGGCGGTCGAGAACGGCGTGAAGATCGCACGCAAGCACACCGGTCGACGCGCGGTGGCGGTGCTCGACCACGCCTACCACGGCCGCACGAACCTCACGATGGCCATGAACTACAAGGCGATGCCGTACGGCACCGGGTTCGGACCGTTCGCCGGCGACGTGTACCACGCCCCGAGTTCCTACCCCTACCGCGACGGCCTCACCGGCGCCGAGGCGGCGACCCGCACCATCGCCTACCTCGACAAGGTGGTCGGAGCATCCGACCTGGCCTGCCTCGTGGTCGAGCCGATCCAGGGCGAGGGCGGTTTCATGGTCTACGCCGACGGGTACCTGCCGGCGCTGCAGGAGTGGTGCACCGCGAACGGCGTCGTCATGATCGCGGACGAGATCCAGTCCGGGATGGCGCGGACCGGCGCGTACTACGCGTCGGAGCACTTCGGCTGGACCCCCGACCTCGTGCTCACGGCCAAGGGCATCGCGGCGGGCTTCCCGCTCGCGGCGGTCACGGGCCGCGCCGAGATCATGGACGCCTCGCACCCCGGCGGCCTCGGCGGCACGTTCGGCGGCAACCCCGTGGCGTGCGCCGCGGCCATCGCGGTGTTCGAGACCATCGAGGCGGAGGGCCTCCTCGCCGAAGCCGGCCGGATCGGGGCGACGCTCACCGCCGGGCTCGAGCGCCTGCGCGCGAAGTACGACATCATCGGCGACATCCGCGGCCGCGGGGCGATGATCGCCATCGAGCTCGTCGAGCCGGGCACGGCCGAGACGACCAAGACCCCGAACGCCGCAGCGGTCTCCGCGATCGTGGCTCGCGCAGCGCAGCAGGGCGTCCTGTTCCTCAGCGCGGGCACGTGGGGCAACGTCCTCAGGTTCCTGCCGAGCCTGCAGATGACCGACGAGCTCATCGACGACGCACTGAACGTGCTCGACGACGCGTTCGCCGCCCTCGCCTGACCCGTGGGCGAGACCTTCACGGCCAACGCCGCGGCTCAGCTCGCCGTCGTCGAACGAGGCGGGTTCGTCGAGTCGCGCCATGTCGGCTCCGCCGTCGTGCTCGGACCGGAGGGCGACGTCGTGCGCGAACTCGGCGACACGACCGCGCCGGTGCTTCCCCGATCGAGCATGAAGCCGTTCCAGGCGCTCGCCGTCATGACCTCGGGGGTGACACTGCGGGGTGAGGACGCCGCGATCGCGACCGCGAGCCACAGCGGCACGCCGCAGCACGTCACGCTCGTGCGTGGCCTGCTCGCGCGCGCCGGGCTCGGCGGGTCCGCACTCCGGTGCCCGGCCGAGTACCCGACGGACCGCGCGTCCCGGGATGAACTCGTGCGCGGCGGCACCCGCCCGGAACCCGTCACGATGAACTGCTCCGGCAAGCACGCCGCGATGCTCCTCGCCTGCCACGCCAACGGCTGGTCGATCGAGGACTACCTCGAGCCCGACCACCCGCTGCAGAAGCGCATCCTCGACGTGTTCGAGCGCCTCACCGGCGAGCGGCCGGCGGCCAGCGTGATCGACGGATGCGGTGCACCGGTCCACGCCGTCGGGCTCACCGCGCTCGCGCGCGGCATCCAGAAGATCGCGTCCTCGTCGACGTCATCGCCCTTCGCGCTCTTCCGCGAGGGGGCGGCGCTCGCGGAGGGCGTGCGCGAGAACGCGTGGGCGATCGCCGGTCCGGGGCGACCGGACTCGGTCGCCATCGACCGTCTCGGCGTCTTCTCCAAGTTCGGTGCCGAGGGCGTCCAGGTCATGACCGCCCCCGACGGCACGACCGTCGCGCTCAAGATGCTCGACGGTTCACCTCGGGCGTCCGCGATCGTCGCGACGCGGCTCCTCGCCGGCGCCGGCGCGCTCGAGGCATCCGCCGTCGACGCGCTCGAACCCGAGCTCGGACTCGACGTGCTCGGCGGCGGGCGTGTGGTCGGCCGCATCCGCGCCACGGTCTGACCGCGCGGCCCGCGCGGCACGCCCTCCGACACGCCCCCGACGCTGAGCGGCCGCGACCCTGCCGGGTCGCGGCCGCTCAGCGCGCCGTCGGTCAGCCCATCTGCGCGGCGAGGCGCTTGGCGCGAGCCGCCCGCGACACCTGGGCGATGACCACGATCGCGAGCGCGACGAGGAACACCGCGGAGGCGATCACGTTGGCCTCTGCCGGGATGCCGCGGGAGGCCGAGATGTAGATGTACTTCGGGAACGTCGTCACCGAACCGGAGTTGAAGTTCGTGATGATGAAGTCGTCGAAGCTCAGTGCGAACGACAGCAGCGCGGCAGCCATGATTCCGGGCGTCAGCAAGGGGAACGTGATGCGCCAGAACACCTCGCGGGGCGAGCCGTAGAGATCGCGCCCGGCCTCCTCCAGGGCCGGATCGAGGCTCGCCACGCGGGCCTTGACCGTGACCACCACGAAGCTGATGCAGAACATCGTGTGGGCGAGGATGATCGTCGTCATGTCCTTCGGCACGCCGACGGCGAGGAACTGCGCCGCGAGCCCCGCACCGAGGACCACTTCGGGCGTCGCCATCGGCAGGAAGAGCAGGAGGCTGATCGACGAGCGCGCCCGGAAGCGGTAGCGGACGAGCGCGATCGCGATCATCGTGCCGAGCGTCGTCGCGATCACCGTCGACACGAGGCCGATCACGATGCTGTTGCCGAATGCCTCGCACACCGCGCCGCCCTCGACGTTGCAGACGTTCAGCCACTTGTCGAAGGTGAACCCGCGCCACGCGATGTTCGACTTCAGGGAGTCGTTGAAGGAGAACACGAACGTGTACGCGATCGGGATCAGCAGGAAGATGAACGCGAGCGTGACGTAGACGGGCAGGAGCCAGTCGCCGAGCCCGATCCTGCGCCGACGCGGCCGCTGGGGCCCGCGCCGGTCCTCGAGCTCCTCGCTCTCGGCGAGTCCGCCGAGGACGGCCGCCGCCTGGACTTCGCCGCTCACAGCAGGTCCTCCGTTCCGGATCGCTTCACGTACACGCCGACGAGCACGAGGATCGCCGCCATCAGGATGATCGAGAGCGCCGCGGCCGCCGGGTAGTTCAGCAGCACGAGGAAGTTCGCCTCGATCACGTTGCCCATCATCTGGGTGTCCGGACCGCCGAGGAAGTCTCGGCTCGCGTTCACGTAGTCGCCGGCCGCCGGGATGAACGTGAGCAGCGTGCCGGCGACGATGCCCGGCATCGACAGCGGGATCGTGACCTTTCGGAACACCGTGAACGGGTTCGCGTAGAGGTCGCTGCCGGCCTCGAGGTAGCGCGTGTCGAGCCGTTCGAGCGTCGTGTAGAGCGGCAGCGTCATGAACGGGATGAAGTTGTACGTCAGGCCGAAGACCACCGCGAACGGCGTGCCCGCGAAGTACGCGTCGGGGCCGAGCAGGCCGATCGCCTTGAGCGAGGTGATGATGAGCGACTCGTCCGACAGGATCTGCTTCCAGGCGAGGGTCCGGAGCAGGAAGCTGATGAAGAACGGGGCGATCACGAGCACCAGGAGCAGGCTCTGCAGCAGCGGCCGCCGACGCGCCTTGACGCCGATGAAGTACGCGATCGGATAGCTGAACAGGAGCGCGAACACCGTCGCGAGCAGGGCGTAGCCGAACGATCGGAGGATGTGCGGCCAGTAGTCCTGGATGACGGTGACGTAGTTCTGCCAGTTGAACGCGTAGTCGTACACGCCGATGTCGCCGAACTCGCTCGGCGCCTGCAGCGAGGTCAGGATCAGCGAGATCAGGGGCGTCAGGAAGAACAGGACGAGGTAGAGGATGCCCGGCAGCAGGAGGAGGAGCGCGATGGGGCTCTTCCTCCGCGTCGCCTGCGGCTGCGCCTCCGTCGTCGCGAATGCAGCGAAGGCCATGGCTCAGCTGCCCTCGAGCTCCGTGATGAGCGCTTCCCGGCGCTGCACCGCGATGGACTGCGTGTCGGCGTCCGACGGAAAGCGCGACGACTCGTCCGGCTCATCGGACAGCCCGAAGCCGTGCTCGACGTCCCAGCTGAGCCAGACCTCGGACCCCTCGTGGGCGACGGGGCCGAAGGTCATGTTCTGGGCGAAGACCGAGACGGTTCCCGCACCCGGCACCGCGACGATGTACTCCGTGCTGACACCGGCGAAGGAGACGTCGATGACCCGGCCGGGGCCGAGCACGTTGCGTCCCGCGACATCCTCGGGCTCCTCCGTGTGGAGGGTGACCTTCTCGGGCCGGACGCCGACCGTGACGAGCCCCTGGTGGCGCTGCGCCCGCGTTGCCGCGACCGTGATGCGATGTCCGCCCGCATCGACCGTGATGGCCGTGTCGGTCGTGCCGATGACGTCGCCGGTGAAGAGGTTCGACTTGCCGAGGAAGTTCGCGACGAACGACGTGCGAGGCAGCTCGTACAGTTCCTCGGGCGCGCCCATCTGCTCGATCGCGCCCTTGTTCATGACCGCGACGGTGTCGGCCATGGTCATGGCCTCCTCCTGGTCATGGGTGACGTGGAGGAAGGTCAGGCCGACCTCCTCCTGGATCGTCTTCAGCTCGAGCTGCATCTGGCGGCGCAGCTTCAGGTCGAGCGCGCCCAGCGGCTCGTCGAGCAGGAGCAGGGCGGGTCGGTTGACGATCGCCCGAGCGAGCGCCACGCGCTGCTGCTGCCCGCCGGAGAGCTGCGCGGGGCGGCGCTGGGCGAGGTGGTCGAGCTCGACGAGCTTCAGCGCCTCGTGAGCCTTGGCGTCGGCGTCGGCGATGCGGCGACGCTTCAACCCGAACGCGACGTTGTCGATGATCGACATGTGCGGGAAGAGCGCGTAGCTCTGGAACACCGTGTTCACGGGGCGCTGATGCGCCTTCGTGTTCGTCACGTCCGTCCCGCCGATGAGGATGCGACCCGCGGTCGGCTCCTCGAGGCCCGCGACGAGTCGCAGCGTCGTCGTCTTCCCGCAGCCCGACGGGCCCAGCAGAGCGAAGAACGATCCAGCCGGAATGGTCAGGTCGAGCTCCTCGATGGCGGTGAAGCCCGGGAACCGCTTCTGGATGCCGACCAGCTCGAGGTCGGCGCCGCTCTCGGCGAACTCGCGGATCGACATCACGAACCCAGGAGGATCTGCTGGAACTGCGTCTGGTACTTCTGCTCCTCGGCGCCGGAGAGGGCGCGGAAGATGAACGCGTTCGAGAGCGTCTCCTCGTTGGGGAAGATCAGCTGGTTCTCGGCCAGCTCGGGGTCGATCGCGACCGCGGCCTCCTGCGCGCCGACGACGGGGGTGATGTAGTTCACCCACGCGGCGACCTCGGCGGCGACCTCGGGCTCGTAGTAGTAGTTGATGAGCGTCTCCGCGTTCTTCTTCCGCGGCGATCCGACCGGGATCAGGAAGTTGTCGTTCCACAGTGTGCCGCCCGCGGTCGGGATGGCGAACTGCCACTTGTCGCCCGCCTCGGCGTTCAGCACCGTGATGTCGCCCGACCAGCAGATCGCCGCGAGCGTGTCCTCGCTCTTGAGGTCCTCGAGGTACGAGTTGCCCTTGATGTTGCGGATCTGGCCGTTCGCGACCTGCTCGTCGAGGATCTCGATCGCGGCGTCGAACTCGGCGTCGCCCCAGTCGGGGCTCGCGATGTCCACGCCGTTCTGGAGCATGATGAGCCCCATCGTGTCGCGCATCTCGGACAGCACGCCGACGCGACCCTTCAGCTCGGAGTTCCAGAGGTCCTCGACCGTCTCGAGACCGCCCGGCACCTTCTCGGTGTTCCAGCAGATGCCTGCGAAGCCGCCCTGCCACGGAAGGGAGTGCGCGCGGCCCTCGTCGAAGCTCGGGTTGGCGAGCGCGGGCGCGAGGTTGGCGATGTTCGGGATGTTGCCGTGGTCGAGCTCCTGGGTGTATCCGAGCCGGATCCAGCGCGAGACCATCCAGTCGGTGAGGCACACCGTGTCCGCCCCGATGTCCTGGCCGAGCGCGAGCTGGTCCTTGACCTTGCCGTAGTAGGTGTTGTTGTCGTCGACGGCGACCTCGTAGTTGACCGAGATGCCCGTCTCCTCCTCGAAGGCGACCAGCGTGGGGTAGTTGCCGTCGTCGTCCTCGTCGATGTACGCGGCCCAGTTGGCCCAGTTGAGGGTCTTGTCGGTGTCGGACACGTCGGCGGCCGCCGTCGGTCGGGGCTGGCCGCCGCCGGTCGAACAGGCGGCGAGCGCGAGCGCGGACGCGCCGGCGCCGGCGCCGGCCAGCAGGCCGCGGCGCGTCAGCTGCGCCTGGCGGGCCTGCGCGACGAGGGCGCGGACGATGGGGTCCTGGGGAAGGGGACGGCTGCTCACGAGGTCTCCAATCGACATGCATGCGCGTGCAGGGGTGCGAAGATACTGACACACTGCGTGGCCGAAATCAGCAGATGATGACCGAATCGTTAATTTCTGCGAACAAGACGCACGGAATCAGTGCCTTCAACTGCCCGTGACGGACGGAATCCGTCGTCACGCGGGCGGCCACGCCGCTCGTTCCGTCGTGCGGTCGACTCCGATGCGCCAGCACTGGTCGCGATCGATGTCGAGGAGCGGCGGAAGGCCGGCATCGCGGACCAGTGCGCGCAGCTCGAGCCCTCCCCCGTGGACGACGAGCTCCGCCCGCGACCGGACGGCGGCGGCGAGGCTCCAGTTGGCGGTCCAGGCGTCGGCGTCGCCGACGATCACGACCCCTGCGGCTCCGGACTCGATCGCGTGCTGGGCTCGTCGCGCCGCATCCGGACCATCGGCGAGGCGGATGGGCTCGACCTCGGCGATGCGGCCGATCGAGTCCGCATCGGCACCCGGTCGTGCCGATGCGACGGCGACGGGCCGGGCGGCGTCGAGCCTGAGCGGCGGCGCCTCGAGCCGGGCGGCGGGAGCCGCCTGGCGGTCGGCGCGCAGGAACTGGGCCGGGCGGCCTCGCCACTGACCGGCGCCGGGCGGCGCGTGGTCGCGATGCAGGCGACCATCGCCTCCGGCGTGGACGAGATCGCCGCGAGTCGGATGCCGCAGCAGCACGTGGACGGCGCCGCCGTCGCGGAAGGCGGGACCGAGCGCCGTCGTACGTCCGGCTGCGAGGGCGAACGCCGCTCCGCCGGATCGACCGGCCCGCATGAGCTCGCCGAGCGTCTCCAGTGCGGCCAGCCGATACTCGTCAGGCCACCCGGAGAACCGCAGGTCGACGTCGTCCACCAGGACGAGCCTCGGGCTCGGCGGTTCGTCGTTCGGCTGAGGCCGGCTCGACGCTCGTCGTCGGAGCGCGGCGAGCGCATCCCATACGGCACTCCGCGGCCCCTCGAGCCGCAGCACGGACTCGGGCCCGTGTCGGCGAACGACCTGCAGCGCGAGCGCCTCCAGGAGCGCGGTGCGTCCGGAGCCGGGCGCACCGAGCACGACGAGCGCTCCGTCGACCTCCGGGTCCCAGGTCACGCCGACCCGGCGTTGGGCCGCTGGCTCATCCGCGACGCCGAGGAGCAGCGCCGCGGAGCCGCGCGGTCCTCCGGGACGCGGGTCGACCGCGCCGATTCCGAGCACGGAGTCGACGTCGTCGAGTTCGATGCTGGGCGGCAGCGGATCGAGCCAGGGCCGGCGCGGCGGAGCCGATCGGGCGTGCGCGGCCGCGATGCCTGCGATCGTGCCCTGATCTGCGAGCGCGGCCTGGAACTCGACGACCCGACCATCGCCGGGGTCGACCAGCGCGCGACCGGGTCGGCCCGGGTCGAGACCCGCAGCGGAATCGACGCCCAGCACCGCGATGCTGTCCGCGCGGTCGAGGACCCGGAGCGACACGCGGATGCCGCAGTTCGCGCTCACCTGCTCCCGCACGACGCCGTTCGGTCGCTGCGCCGCGAGTACGAGGTGCACGCCCAGCGATCGGCCGCGGGCCGCGACATCCGCCACCACCGCCCCGAGCTCGCCGAAGCGCTCGATCATCGCCTGGAACTCGTCGACGACGACGACGAGCCGCGGAAGCCTCACGTCATCGGTCAGGTCGGCGATGCTCCGGACCCCGGATCCGGCGAGCACGCGCTCGCGGTGCCGCAGTTCCGCACGGATGCTCTCGACGGCGCGTGCCGCCTCGTCCTCGTCGAGATCGGTGACCATGCCGACCGCGTGCGGCAGCGCGCGCACCGGTTCGAAGGCTGCGCCGCCCTTGAAGTCGACGAGCAGGAACGCGACCCGATCGGGGGCGTACCGCGCGGCCATCGCGGCGATCCATGCGACGAGGAGTTCGCTCTTCCCGCTGCCGGAGGTTCCCGCGACGAGCGCGTGCGGTCCGGTGACGAGGTCGATCGCGACCGGCCCGCTGGAGCCGACGCCGACCGTCGCCGCGAGGCTCGAGCGGTCCGCCGCCGGCTCGGCCGCCGGGTCGGCCTCCGGCAGGAGTCCGCTGAGCGCGATCGCGTCGGGCGGCCCCGCCCGGCCCCCGTCGATGCCCGCGCGTGCGGCGATGCCCGCGAGGCGCTCGGCCGCGCGCGTCGTCTCGGCCTCGGACAGGAGTTCGGGTTCGATCGCGCGCGACTCGGCACCGGTCACGTGAACCAGGGCGTGTCGCGGTGCCGTCACCTCGATCACGGTGCGCACTCCGGGCGGCAGGGCGGACGGATCGGAGGCGATCGCGATCACGGCAGCGGCCGTGTCGCGCGTCCCCGCCCGAGCCCGAGCGTCCGCCTCCGTACCGCCGCGTCCGGCGCCCGCCTCGAGCACGCGAAGCACGACTCCTCCCGGCGACGACGCGCGGTGCGGAAGCACCGCGAGCCAGTCCCACGCGTGCGACGGGCCGATGATGCGGCAGTCCGTCGGGCCGGACGCCTCCGCGACCTGGATGATCGCGGCCCGAGCCGACGCTCGCGCGAGGGCCGGAGAGCCGACGAAGCCGATTCCGCCGTCGAGTGCCGCGGAGACGGGTGCGTCGGCGAGCAGGGCGGCGTCCGCAGCCAATCGGATGGCATCGGGATCATCGCCGCGCACGCCCTCGATCGAGACACGACTGGCGATCGACCCGGCCCCGACCACGATCGTCTCGGGCAGCCGGGACGCCCAGGCCGGAGCGCCACGGCCCGCCAGCCCGCGCGCAGCGGGCGTCCGGCGCCACGCTGCGGCGCGCTCGAGGTCGTGCCGTCGCGCCACCTCGGTGCGGAGCCGGCCGAGTTCGGCCTCGCGATCGGCGAGCTGCCGCCGTCGCGAGCGGCGCGAGGTGCGACGCGCATCGAACAGCGCCGCGAGCGCCACGAGGGGCCCCAGCGCGGCGAAGGCCAGCGAGACGACCGATCCCGTGATCGCCCAGATCACCACGGCACCGGCGACCGGTGCGGCCGTCGCGAGCCACGGGAACGGCGCTCGCGCCGGCTCCGGCAGGAGCGGCGGCACCTGGAGCGGCGGCAGGGCGTCGAAGCTCGTCGCGGCGGCATCCGTCATGCCACGAGCAGAGCAGCGCGGCGCCGCGATCGGCGGGCCGCACACGCAAGGCGAGGATCCCGACATCGTCCCGCCATCCGTGGAGGACGGGTCGCCGGAGCTCAGGCGACGACGAAGGCCTGCTCGCCGATCTCCACGCGGCTGCCACGCGGGACGAGCACCCGGCGGCCGGGCTCGCACCTGACGCCGCCCTCTCCGGGTCGCCGCACGACGGTGCCGTTCGCGGAGAACCGGTCGGCGACCCACAGGTCGCCATCGTGCTCGCCGAACTCGAGATGGGTCTTCGACACCGACAGACCGCGGTCCACGATCTGCACGAGGTGATCGAACGACTCCCCCGGTTCCGCCAGGGGCCTGCGGCCGACGAGTCCGGTGCCCTGGATGGTCACCACCTCACCGGTCGTGAAGGTCAGGACGAAGCGAACGGATGGCGCATCGGCCCGGCCGGGGGTCGGCGCGGGTTCGGCCGCACCGGTCTCCGCCTCCGCCGCCGCGTCCGCGATCTCCTCCGAGCCGAGCGCCTCGCCGGGCTGCGACCGGTCGGACGCGGCCTCCTGGCCGATCGGCACGCTCAGCACGCCGGCATCGGATCGGTGGATGACGTACGTGTCGCCCGGCCGCGGGTCGTGCGGCCGGCGCGACTCCGGCGTCGCCGACGTCGAGCTCCCGCACTCGCCGCAGAACATCGCCCCCTCGGGCAGCGTCGCCCCGCAGATCCGGCAGTTCACGTCCCGGCTCCCTTCCGCGAGCCAGCGTACCCGCCGAGCGAACCGAGGGAGACGCGCGCCCGCGCGCGTTCCAGCCAGGTCCGCGGTTCGTCCATGCGGCGCTGCAGCTCGCCCACGGCGGCCCAGACGCGTTCGTCGTCGCCGTCCTCCGGACCGTCCGGCCCGAATACGGCGCGGTCCACGACCGAGGCCAGCACCGCCGGTCCCAGGCCGCCGACGACCGCAGCCTGCTCCGCACGGGTCGCGGTCTGCGCCATCGGGTAGCCGTAGTCCGTCGCCTGGTCGGCGAATTCCTCCCAGCCGCCCTCGATACGCTCCTCCGCTGTCGGAGCACGTCGGCGCAGGCGGCGGCGACGCGTCTTCGCGGCGATGACGGCGAGGAACGGACTGGCGAGGAGGGCGAGCGCGGCGAGCACGATCCCGGCGACGCGGAGGACGGCGAGGATCGTGTCGAGCCATCCGTCGTTCCGGTCCGGATCCTCGGAACCGGAGTCCGGCTCGGCCGCCAGGTCGTCGACGGGCGTCGGGTCCTCCGGCGGCGGCAGGGCGGACTGCGGTCGGGACACCACCGTCGGCTCGTCGGGCTGCCGCTCGGGGATCGGCCGGACCTCCGGGTTCGGGTTTACGGCGATCCAGGCGCCGTCCTCGGACTGGACCTCGATCCACGCCTGCAGGTCGGCGCTGCGGAAGACCGTCCCGACGGCATCGGAGTCGGCATCGGCATCGGCATCGGCATCGGCATCGGTCGGAAGGTAGCCGACCACGACCCGCGTCGGGAAGCCGATGGTGCGCGCGAGCATCGCCGCGGCGACGGCGTACTGCTCGCCGTCGCCGACCATCGGCTTCGCGGTCGCGAGCTCGGCGATCCGGTCGAGCGCGTGACCGGATCGACTGGGCACCTCGTCCTCGCCGATGCCGTGGCTGACGTACCCCTCTCGGTGGAAGCCCTCGATGACGCCCGCGAGCCGCACTCCGGGCTCGTCCGACGAACGCGTCCATCGGTCCAGCAGCCGGAGCAGCGCATCCGGCGGATCGGGCGAATCCGGCAGGACGGCACCGCCGGGACGCAGGTCGGCGAGGTCCACCGGTTCGATCCAGGCGATCGATTCGGCCGCGTACCGGTCATTGGGCTCCAGGCCGGAACGCACGCCGGCGGTGCCCGTCACGTCGTTGTAGGCGAATTCGTCCTCGAGGGTGCTCGCCCGTGCACCCGCGAAGGTGATGCGCTCGAGTTGGCCGATGCCGGGCACCCAGACGCCGTCGTAGCCGAGCACCTCCACATCGAGTCGGACGCGTCCGCCGGGCGTCGCCGACTGGTCGAGTCGGTAGGGCAGTCGCGAGAACTGTCCGGACGCGCCGGCGCGATCACCATCGCCGACCGAGTAGACGATGCCGTCGTACGTGTCGAGCGCGGCGATCCGCAACCCTGCTCCGGCCGGAAGGCCCGTGACGCGGAGCATCGCGACGTCGGCGACCTCGGGCGCGAACGCGGCCCTGAACGCGGCAAGCGGACTGTCGTAGTCGCTCGGCTCGAAGGGAGGTCGCAGCTCGGCGCGGACCACGTCCCTGGGCCCGGGAGGAAGCACCGACGTCGCGGCGGTCGCGCCCACCAGCGCGACGGCCGCGACGGCGGTCGCCCCGACGATCCGCCGCACGTCCACCAGCGTCGACTCCCCCGAGCGGTCGACGACGGCCCGGCGGCGCTCCCCGATCCCGACGCGCACGAGCCACGCGATCGCGGCGATGAGGAACGCGACACCCGCCTCGAACGCCACCTCGTCGTGCACGACCCCGAGCACCACGCCCGCGACGAGCAGCACGGCGGGCGGCAGCAGCGCCGTCGACGGTCGGCGCGTTCGGAGCGCGATCGTGACGGCGGTCGCGGTCGCGATGAGCCCCAGCAGGAACGGGGGCACGAGTAGCGCCTGGTAGGAGCCGACCGGGACGGAGATCGTCACGAGCTGCTTCCACGACAGCGCGACCGCGGCCACGAGTTCGATCAACCCCTCGGCCGTCGGGAGGACCCCGCCGTAGGCGCTCGTCGGAACGGCCACGGGCACGCCCAGGACGAGGTACGCCGCCGCGATCGCGGACACGACCGCCCACGCCGGCCACGACCACACGGCACCGGCGAACCCGATCGCCGCTCCGCTGAGGATCGCGACGCCCGCCGCGAGGACGAACGCCGGACTCTCGTAGACCGGCCACCACGGGAGCATCGCCGTCGCCGCGACGGCGACGATCATCGCCGTGCTCACGATGGCGGAGCCGACGCTCGCGCCCGCGACCGTCAGGTGGCCTCGGTCCGCGGCGAGGTCCGTGCGGCGTGCACCGCTGGCCGTGCTCATGCGACCGACGCCGTCCTCGCGAGCATCGCGGTCAGGTCCTCGAGGTAGCCGATCCCGTAGACCGAGAGGCCGCCGACGGATCGCGCCGTCGCCTCGCCCTCGGCCGAGCAACGCACTGCAACGGCCTCGATGCCGAGCGGAAGCCGCGACGCGGCCTGCCGGAGGTCGGCGACGGCGCGGGCGCCGCCCGTGACGACGAAGGCGAGCGAGACCCCCGATACCGACTCGGCCGCCGCACGCGCCGTATCGGCGAGGCCGGACGCGTGGTCGTCGGCTTCGACCAGGCACAACGCGTCGAGCAACCGGTCGCGCGAGGCGGTGGGCAGCTCTCCGATGGCGGGCTGCCTCCGTCGGGGCGCATCGAGGGCACCGCCACCCTGGCCCGCGGGCGCGGGACCGCGCCGCGGCGCGCCCTCGCCGCGAATGCCCGCCTCGCGTCGAAGTCGCTCCCGCCCCGAGACGACGAACGCGAGACTCCGCGCGTCGCGGATCGCGCGAGCCCCGATGGAGGCCGCGACGCTCACCGCGAGCTCGAAGTCCTCCGCGTCCTCGTACGCGTCGGCGGCGAGATCGAGGAGCACCATCAGGCGACTGCGCCGGGTCTCCTCGAACTGGCGGACCATGAACGTGCCGGTCTTCGCCGAACTGCGCCAGTGGATGTATCGGCGGTCGTCGCCCGGCTGGTACTCGCGCAGCGCGTGGAATGCGACGTCGCTCGCCGTGAGGTCCCGGGTCGGCGACCCCTCGAGGTCGCGCAGGAAGCCGGTGCTGAGCGCCGACACCGCGATCGTGCGGGGGTGCACGTGCAGCATCCGCACGTCGGACCACACGATCTCACGTCGCATCAACCCCACCGGATCCGCCCGCACCGTGCGCACCGGACCGACGTCGACGACGCCGCGACGCTCCGTCGGGATGGGCACGCGTTCGTCCAGCGTCCCGCCTCGAGGCAGCGCGGGCACGAAGCGCGAGACGACCTTCCGCCCCACCGGCACCTCGATCCGCGCTCCCGAGAAGCGCCGGCGCCCCGGGTTGTGCGCGACGAGATGGGCTTCCGCGGTCTCCCCCACGGCGACGCGCGGCACGGGCAGCGCGAGCTCGATGGCGCCGGCCCCTCGGCCGACGAGCCACAGGGATGCGAGTGCGAGCACGACCACCGCCCCCCACCCGACGAGCGCGAGTTCGAGCCAGCCGAATCCGTACCCGAGGACGACGGCGACGACCGATGCCGCCAGGACGCCCCACCCGAGGGGCGTCATCACGCTCCGCCCCGCGCGCGTCCACCGCTCGACGACCAACGCCCCCTGCCGCACCGCGACGACCGCGCGCGCGATCGTCACGGCGAGGACGCCCTGCTTCGCGGCCTCCTCGGGGATCGACGTGCGCGTGTGAGAGGTCACCCGGCCTGCCTCGCGGACGGCGGCGGCGTCTCGATCAGCACCTGGGCGATCATGTTCGATGCCGTCACGCCGTCGAATTCGGCCTCGGGATCGAGGATCAACCGGTGCGCGAGGACGGGTTCGGCGAGCGCCTTCACGTCATCGGGCACGACGTAGTGCCGTCCTCGCCCGGCGGCGTGGGTCTTCGCGGCACGCACGAGGGAGAGCGCGCCGCGGACGCTGACTCCGAGCCGGACCTCGGTCGCGCTGCGGGTGGCGTCGACCAGCCGGGACACGTAGTCGTTGATGGTGGGGTCCACGTACACGGTGCGCGCCACGGCGGCCATCTCGACGATCTGCTCGGCGTCGAGCCGCGGCTCGACCCGATGGTCGTGCGCCCTCTGGTCGGTGCCCTCGAGGATCCGGATCGTCGATGCATGGTCCGGGTACCCGATGGAGGTCCGCATGAGGAATCGGTCGAGCTGCGCCTCGGGGAGCCGATACGTGCCGGCCTGCTCGACCGGGTTCTGCGTCGCGATGACCATGAACGGTCGCGCCACGACGTGGGTCTGCCCGTCGACGGTGACCTGGCCCTCCTCCATCACCTCGAGCAGCGCCGATTGGGTCTTCGGGCTCGCGCGGTTGATCTCGTCGGCCAGCACGATGTTCGCGAACACGGGACCGGGATGGAACTCGAAGGCGCCCGAGCGCTGGTCGTAGACCGAGACCCCGGTGATGTCGCCGGGAAGCAGGTCGGGCGTGAACTGAACGCGGTTGCTCGATCCGGCCACGGACTGCGCCATGGCGCGGGCGAGCGACGTCTTGCCCGTCCCCGGAACGTCCTCGAGCAGGAGGTGTCCCTCGCTGAGCAGGGCCGTGAAGGCGAGGCGGATGACCCGGTTCTTGCCGAGCAGGATCTCCTCGACCGCCCCCACGAGCTCGTCGAGGTTCGACGCGAAGCGGGTGGCGTCCTCCGGGGTCATGGTCATGCGGTGCTCCTCGTGGGACTCATCGGGACTCGAACCTCGCGGTGACGCCCGCGACCTCAACATCCAACCAGACGAGGTCGCCGGGCTTGGCGCCGTTGACCTGGCAGGAGGTCGCGCTCTGGGCGGTACGGCCGACGCGGTCGCCGTCGGCACCGCAGCGGAAAGCGGCCGGGAGGCCGTTGTTCGCCGGCGCAGCCGTCCACGACCAGGTCGAGGTGGCGTCGTCGTATGCGCGGCCCGGGAGGGCGAACGTCAGTGTCGGCGACTCCTCGCCGGGGAACGTGCCCGACCACGGGCCGCAGGTGCCCCAGACCGAGCAGCTGCGGACCTGGAAGCGCGCGGTCTCCCCGAAGGGACGGTTCAGCAGCTGTCGCAGCCAACCGGAGCCCGAGAAGTCCTTCGGCGAGCCGATCCGAGCGCCGGCGGCGTCCACCGCGATGATCTGCAGGCGCTTCGTTCCGCCGTCGACGTCGTCGATGTACCGGTCCCACGTCTCCGGGTTGGACCAGTCCATCCCGCTCCGGACGCTCGAGATCGCGCCGGGCGCCGGCCGAACCACGGTGGAGGCCACCTCGGTGGGCACGCACCCGGCCCGGTTCCAGCCCCACACGATGAAGCCGTATCGCGCGGACTCCGTGTTGGTGCCGGTGAACTGGACGCTCGAGGCGCCCGCGCCGACGCGCACCATCTCGGCGACCGTGCCGCCCACCGTCGGGGTGACGACCGTGCCGGGTGCGGGACTCGTCACGGAGCACGCCTGTGCTCCTGCGGGGACCGAGGTCTCGCCCTCGACGAGACGCTGGACGAAGTACCCCGCGATGCCGTCGCCGTTGCCCTCGAAGGGCGACCAGGACACGACGACGGTTCCGGCGGCGGGATCGGCGTCGACCGAGATCCCGCCGGCGACCGGTGCGCCGAAGGGCGTGCCCGTCGTGCTCGCCTCGGTCCAGGCCGCGAGGGCGGGCAGCGCGCCGTTGCGCGCGCTGACCGTGACGGCCACGGAGCTGCCGTTCGCGAGTCCCTGCGACTCGACCGAGCAGACGGACGCCGTGCAGGCCCGATCGGCGTCGACTTCGATCGGGGATCCGGCGATCCAGACGACGTAGGTGCGGACCGGGCTACCCGACCCGGTCGACACGGGAGCCCATTCGATCCGGAGCCGACCGTCCAGCGGCACGGCCCGCAGGCCGGTCGCTGCCGGCGGGATGACATCGGACCAGACCGGTGTCGGGAGCTGTACGGGATCGCCCAGTCCGATCGCGTTGCGCGCCTGGATGCGCACGACCACCGCCGCGTCGGGTCCGTTGCCGATCGTGGGCACGGTGCACGTGGTCGCCGCGCACTCGGACGCTGCGAGCTCCTCACCGCTGCCCGGGTCGAGGAGGCTGATCCGGTAGGCCTCGATCGGCGAGTTGTTCGAAGCCCCCGCCCCGAAGGCGAGGTCGAGCTGACCGTCGCGGAACGCGGTCAGCCGAGCGTCGGTGACGGGATCCGGACGATCCTGCACGGAGATCGTCACGGTCCCCCACGCATAGCGACTCGAGTCGTTCGTCGCATCGGCGACCTGGTACTCGAGCGTCGTGTTCACGGGCTCGGCACCGGGCGAGACGGTGACGGAGAGTCGCGACCGGTCGGCGTCGGGCACGACGTTCAGCCCGCCGGGGAGGTTCTCGGCGCCGAGCCCGCGAACACGGAGGACCCGGAGGGGCGTCCCCGGGAAGGGGTTGCCTGCGGCATCGTTGGCGAGGACGTCGACCGACGTCGTGAGCCCGCGCGGTGCGACCGCGACATCCGGTGCGGGCCGCGCGATGGGGCGAGTGGATGGCACGACGCGCAGCTCGATGCGGCCGGGCGTGCCCTCCACGCCATCGGCGGTCACCCCCATCGTGAGCGAGGTGCGGGTCCCCTGCGGGGTCGACTCCGACGCGCGGACGCGCAGTTCGGTGCCCTCCAGTGCCGCACCGAATCCGTCGGGGAGGTCGCCGAGGATGCGGTACTCCAGCTCGGCGTCGTCGGATCCGGGCAGGCTCGTCAGTCGTTCGAGGTCGATCGCCTTCTCCTGGCCGGGCTCGAAGTCGATGACTCCGCCGTCGAACGTCGGCGGCTGCCCCTCCCGGGGCGTGACGACGATCGGGATCACGATGGTGCCCGTACGTCCCTCCGGATCGTCCGCGGAATCGCCGTCCGTGACGGTGAACGAGATGGATGCCGGTCCGAAGTAGCCGGCCTCGCTGCGGAACCGCACCGTGTCGGCGTCGACCGCGAGGTCGCTCCCGTCGGAGTGGGACGCCCGAACGGTCGCGGCATCGGTGAGTCGGACGGGGCGGCCGGACGCGGCGACCACGTAGTCCTCCAGCTCGAGGACGACCTCCTCGCCGGTCGCCACCTCGACCGGTGGGGCGTCCCGGCGCAGTTGCGGCAGCGCGTCGTCGCGGCCCGGCACCCAGATGAAGGCGTGGGCGCGCAGACCGGGGTCATCCGGGTGGGCGACGGAGTAGGGCACGATCCGCCGGCGGTCTTGGACCTCGAGGTGGACGGTGCCGCCCGAGACGCGCGCGCCTTCGGCGTACCCGGGAACCAGCGCGACCTCGGCGTCGGCGGCATCGGCATCGGCGATGAAGACCTCGTCGAGCACCTCGACGTCGACCTCCTCCTCGTCGAGCACGTCGCTGAGGCTCAGCACGACGTCGGCCGCCTCCGGCCGGCTGAGCGGGGCGTCGGGGTCCGCAGTGACGCGGACGAAGCTCGAGGCGCTCGCCTCGCGCTCGTTCGAGATCGTGTAGATGGCTCCGTACAGGCCCGGTCCGTCCGGGACGTCGACGACGACCAGGTCGTCGACCTGCTCGACCGCCGTCCTCGGCGTGTTGGCCTCGACGTCCGTGAGGCGCAGCGCGGAGCCGTCCGGGTCGGTGTCGTTCTCGAGCACGCGGACCGCGATCGTCCGTCCCGGCCGCACGGTGACCTCGTCCTCGATGGCGACCGGCGGCCTGGCTCCCTCGAGTCCGGGAGCGACGCCGACCCGCACGGTGCCCGTCGCGCGGGCCCCGAGGGCGTCGACGACCGTATAGGCGAAGGTGTCGGTGCCGGCGGAGTAGTCGCCGGCCTGGTACTCGAGCCAGTCCGCGCCTCGATCGACCACGCTGCCGCGCTCGGGGTTGGACTCCTGGCCGATGAGCTGCACGGAGTCGCCGTCCGGATCGATTCCCCCGAGCGCGATCGGGATGCGGACGGTGCCGCCGGCGAGTACTCGCGCCGTGGCGGTCCGCGGGACCGGCGGCGCGTTGCTCTCGGCATCCGCCTCACGGACGGTGATCCGCACCGACGCGGTCCCGAACTGGCCGTCGGGTCCCTCCACGCGGTACACCGCGTCGAACTCGCCGGGTCGGTCGGGCGCGTGGTAGCGGAGACGCGATCCCGAGGTGAAGAGCAGGCCCTCATCGGGTTGCTCGACGAGGTCGGGCGAGAGCGTGAGCCGGTCGCCATCCGGGTGTTCGTCGTTGTCGAGGACGGGGATGTCGATGACGTCGCCGGTCCGAGCCGAGGCGGTATCGGCGACGGCGACCGGGGGCTGGAACCGATCGGGCATCGGAACCTCGACGACCGTCACCGAGCCCACGGCGTCGGCGAGGCCGTTGCTGACGCGGTAGTCGAAGGTCGTGGAACCGGTGGCGAGCGGCTGCATGAGCGTGACTCGAAGGGTGCGGTGCTCGACGACCTCGACGCGAAGCGCCGGATCGACCTCGTCTTCGAGGCCGGTGATGATGAGCAGACCGCCGGTGGGGTCGATGTCGGTCGCGAGGACATCGACCTCCATGGGGTGCTCGAGACGGAGGAACGCCGTGTGCGGGACGGTGACGGGGGTCGTGTCGCGCTCGGGCGGCGCCGAGACCTCGACGCGGATGAGGCCGGTGGCGGTGCGCCCCTCGTCCGTCACCGTGTACTCGAGGTAGTGCGTGCGGACGTCGTCGCTCCGGAACCGGAACGTCCCCGCGTCGAAGTCGGGCGTGATCACGGCACCCGGCTTCGACGGCACTGCCGTCAGGTGCGGCATACCCGTACCGCCGCGCACGTGACGAAGCGGTTCGAGCTCGATCTCCTCACCGGCGGTGGCGAGCGCCACGAACGACTCGGCGATGAGCGGCGCCTCGCCCGGGGCCCGCACGGCCACGACCAGGGCGCCCACTCCCTCGTCGCGCCCGTCCGACACGGCGAGCGACACCGTCCGCGATGCGCCTTCACCGGACTCGTCGAACACGACGACCCCGTCGGCCGTGGACGAGACGCGGTCGGGCGCGTCGACCGTGGCGCGCCGCAGGAAGATCGGGTCGCCGTCGGGATCGACCCACTCGCCGAGGACGGCCGTCGTGACGCGCCCGCCCTGTTCGACCATGGCGCGACTCTCGCGGACCTGCCGGGGCGCCTCGTTCTCCTCGGGAGGCCGGACGGCGATGCTGACGAGCGCCCTCGCGCTCCCGCCCCGACCGTCGTCGATCGTGTAGCCGAACTCGAACGCGCCCTGGGCCCCTTCGCCGAGCGTGAGCTGCACCTGCTGCCGGTCTGCGACCAGGTCGAGCCGGGCGCCGTCGGGCAGTTCCCCGTCGACCCCCGAGACGACGAGGACGTCGCCGTTGGCGTCGTAGTCGTTCAGGAGCACGGGCAGGAGGGTCGCCCGGCCGGGTCGGGCACCGAACTCGTCGTCCAGCGCGACCGGCGCGACCTGGGCCTTCTCGATCGTCGGCGTCGCGTCGGGATCGTTCTGCTCGACCGTCTCGTCGTCGCGCTCGATCGCGAGCAGCTCGTCCCAGTTGTCGATCAGGCCGTAGTCGCCGGATGCCGCCCACGTCGCGCCCGACCGCCGGTCGTTCAGGACGACGGTTTCGCCGTTCGCCCGGAAGGCCGGCGACAGGGCGCCCTCGGCGCCGGGCAGGGGCACGGGGTCGCCGGAACCGCTTCCGCAGTCGCGCCAGGCGGTGCCGTCGCCCCACGCGGCGTGGCGGCACTCGCCATGGACGACGGGTTCGGCCGGCTCCCCGCCGTGGTCGCCGGAGAGCTGCGAGGGCTCCGAACCGTCGAACGGGAGTTCCAGCAGCCGCTGCCGGGTGGCCAGCAGCACGGTGTCGCCCGCCGTGGCGGGCCCCTGGAGGACCGGATCGTCGTCGGCGTCGGCGAGTCCCTCGAGCGACGTGGTGGCGCCGCCCTCGAAGCTGACCGTCGCGGCGTACTCGTCGAGGACCGCCCACCGGCCCGCGACCGACGTGATCTGCGTCGCGGCATCCTCGTCATCGCGCGGTTCGAGCTGCCAGGTCGCCTGCGTCCGGTCGGGGTCCTCCGCCGAGACGCGGGCGACGACGCCCGTGCTCGGCGTGAAGGCGAGGATGCGTCCCGCCTCGTCGACCGAGAAGACCGTCCCGGCGCCGAACGAGAGCGCGGGATCGGCCTCCGCGGCGAACGATGCGAACTCGTCGATCGGCCGGACCCAGAGATCGCCGCCGGCGGTCACGACCACGCGGTCGCCGGCGAGCGCGATCTCCGCCTCGCCCGGAACGGCGACCGTCGCGGTGACCGTCGACGTGGTCGGGTCGACGATCCCGACACTCGCGCGGTCGCGGTCCATGACGAGCACCGTCGCACCGCTCTGGACGATCTCGGACCGCGTGCCGCCGGTGTCGACCACCGCGTTCAGCTCGTGCACGGCGGTGTTCGCGCGCCCCACGGTCTGCAGTCCGTCGTTCGGCACCCACACCGAGGCATCCCCGAGGTCGATGCGCTGGGCGGTGTACCCGCCGGATGCCACCGCGATCCCCGCGACGAGCGCGCCGACGACGGCGACCGACGCGCCGGTGAGGATCGCGGATCGGCGTCGCACCCAGAGGGCCCGCAGGTTCATCGCGGCACCTCGTCGACCTCGGCGCAGCGTTCCGCGCTCGGTTCGCCGGTCCTGCCGTCGCGCCAGACGGTGACCGTGGCGCAGACCGTGCCCGGTTGGTCGAGGTTCACGGCGTACTCGGCGGCCCGTTGGGGAGCGGAGGACTCGCCCTGCACGGTGACGATGTAGGCGTCGCCCTGGCGGAGCCCGGGGTCGTCCCACGCGAATTCGATCGTCGCACCGTCCGTGCTCGCCCGCACGTCGACGACGACCGGGATGTCGCCGGCGCTTCCGGCGACCGTCAGGAGCCCGGCGACGACCAGCCCGACGAACACGGCGGCGGCGATCGCGACGCCGAGGATGAGCCGCCCCGTCGACGGTGGTGCGCTGCGGGCCCGGCTCGACAGGGAGCCCTGGGAGTGCGAGTCCAGGCTGCGCGGCATCGGCCGGGCGGATGCTCCGGCTCGGCGCCGTCGCGAGCGACCCGACGCGGCAGCGACGCTCGTGCCCGCGCCGATGCGCGTGCGCTCGTCGAGGTCGACCGCGGTCGCGAGGGCCCAGTCGTCCATCGCCACCTCGAGCGGCGTCTGCGGGAGCGCGAGCTCCTCCTCGACCGCCTGCAGGTCGCGGATGAACTCGAGGGCGCTGCCCTGCCGATCGGTCGGGCGCTTGGACATCGCACGCGCGAGCACGGCCTCGAGGCTGCGCGGGACGTCGGGCCGGCCGGTCGGCGGAAGCTTCGCCTTCTCGATGCGGCCGACCAGGGCGACGGTCCCGTTGTCGCCGCCCGGAACCTCGAACGGACTCCGGCCGGCGAGGAGCGAGTAGACCGTCGCACCGAGCGACCAGACCTCGCTCGCGACGGTCCCGGCGACCTCGTCGAGGAGCACCTCCGGAGCCGACCACGGCACGGAGAGCCCGACGGCGTCGCTCGCCTCGGCTTGGCCGAGGGTCGCGGCGATGCCGAAGTCGGACAGCACGGGATGACCGTAGGCCGTCGTCAGGATGTTCGAGGGCTTGATGTCACGATGCAGCACGCCCTGGCGATGCGCGGTCTCCACGGCGCTCGCGACCCGGACGCCGATGGCGAGGACCTCCGCGAGCGGGAGCTGCACGGCGCGGTAGCGCTGCCCGAGCGTCGCGGAGCAGTACTCCATCACGAGGTACGGCCGCCCGTCGGCGGCCACGCTCGCCTGGTAGACCGTGAGGATCGACGGATGGCTCGACAGCTGCGCCATCAGGTTCGCCTCGGCCTGGAACATCTGCCGGACCTCGTCGTTGACGACCTCTGCGAGGAGGACCTTCACGGCGACGAGCCGGCGTGGCATGTTCTGTTCGTAGAGGAAGACGTCGGCGAATCCGCCCGAACCGAGGACCCGGATGAACGAGAAGCCGGGCAGGTTGGGCGGAGTTGACGGCAGTCGCCTCGACACGATCCTCCCGCCAGCCTCTGGTGCGTTGCTCCCGGCTCGACGACGCGCCGGGTTTCGCCCAATTGTAGGTCTGGTGCTCCGGCTGGATCAGCCGCCGCTCGTGGCTGTGGACGGCCGCACCACGCGGAGCACGTCGACCACGACGACCGTGACGTTGTCGCGCCCGCCGTTGCCCACGGCCGCTTCGACGAGTTGCCGCACGGCCTGCTCGGGCGAGCGGCCCGAGATGAGGAAGTGGCGGATCCCGTACGGCGTCAGCTCCTTCGTGAGCCCGTCGGAGCACGCCAGCACGCGCATGCCCTCCTCGATCGGGATCGCCCGGTAGTCGGGGATCGGCGCTTCGTGGAAGCCGACCGCTCGCGTGATCACGTTCGAGTGCGGGTGGGTCTCCGCCTCCTCGCGCGTGATCTGGCCGGCATCGACGAGTTCCTGGACGATGGAGTGGTCGACCGTGAGCTGCTCGAGCACACCGCCGACGAGGCGGTACACCCGCGAGTCGCCGATGTTGAAGACGATCCATGCCGGCTCGTCGCCGATGACGCCGAGCGCCACCCCCGTCACCGTGGTGCCGCTGCCCTCGTCGGTGACCCCGGCGCCGCGCCCCATGTCGCGCACCGCGAGCTTCAGCGCTCCGTCGATGTCGGCCGTGCCGATCGAGGACTTGCCGCCGTGCTCGGCGAGCCGGGTGACGACGGCGGCGCTGGCGAAGTCGCCGGCCGCGTGCCCGCCCATCCCGTCGGCCACTGCGAACAGCGGCGCCTGCGCCACGAAGCTGTCCTCGTTGACGGCGCGACGCAGACCGGTGTCGGTGGCGGCGGCCCACGCGAGCGTCACCTCGGTGCGGTCGGGCAGTACGACCGTGTGACGGCTGTTGCCGTTGCCGATCTGCGTCACCCGGTCCCCCAGTGTCCGATCGAGTTCATGCGTCGACGCTCCCGAGCGCCGGGAGGATCTCGACGATCGTATCCCCTCCGAGCTGGAGGGTCGTGCCTGGCGTGACGACGAGCGACTCGCCCGAACGCAGTCGGCGCTGCCCCGCGGGCGTGCGGACCACGGTGCCGTTCGTCGAGCGGAGATCCACCGCGATCAGCCGGCCTCCCTCCATCCGGAGTTCGAGGTGCGTCGCGGAGACGACGCCCTCCGGGGAGTGCACGCGGACGAGCTCGACCTCCCCCGTCGCCATGCGCGGGGCGCTGGGACTCCGACCGAACAGGACGGGGACGGACACCTCGCCGACCTTGCCGCCGACGACCCGGTAGCGCGCCGTCGACCGCCGCTGCTCGGCGGCGACCGAGCCGACGGACGCCGCGGCATCCGCTCGCACGTCGTCGGCGCGTCGCTCGGCGAGCTGCGCCCGGGCGGCGCTCGTGAGGACGGTGTCGGCGTCGGCGGCGTCTCCCCTGACGAACCGGACGGTGTCGTCGTCGACGACCTGCATCGGGGCTGTGGGCACGCCGGACGTCGGCCCGCGCCGGTCGCGGGTCGCGCGCGACGGCCGGGCGAGCCGCGTGTCGACATCCGGGTCTCCGGCCCGCGAATCGGGCCGGACCGACGTCTCACGCCACGACCACTCGACCGCCGAGGCGCGGAACGCCGCCCGATCGGCGGGAACGGCGTCGCCTCGGAGGCCCGCCTGCCGGACCTGGTCGAGTGCCGAGTCGGCGCCGGCGATGCGCAGGCGAGTCACGGCCGTGAACTCGGCGAGATGCCACGGCGTGATCCCGCGCGAGTCGAGTCGGCGCGCTCCGCCCGGGGAGGCGAGGTCGATGACGGCGTCGCCGCGCACGATCGCGGTGATCGGGTCGCCCGCCGGCGGCCACCACACCAGCGCGAAGTGCTCGACGCCCCCGGGCCCCATGGGGATCCCGGCCACGAGTTCCTCGAGCTCGAGGGCCTCGCGTCCGGCGGATTCGGCGAGCCGTGTGAGCACGCGGTCCGCCGCGGGCGCCGCGACCGCCGCGATGAAGCGGGAGCCCACCACGACGTCCCATTCCGGGGAGCCGGGCTCCTCCCGGCGACGCACCGCACCATGGACCATGGGGTCCAGTCTGGCACCGCGCGACGGGTTCAGCCGATGAAGCTCATCACGTGCTTCAGTCGCGTGTAGTCCTCGAACCCGTACTGGGAGAGGTCCTTGCCGTATCCGGAGTGCTTGAACCCGCCGTGCGGCATGTCGGAGACGAACGGGATGTGCGTGTTGATCCACACGCACCCGAAGTCGAGGTGCTTGGCGAACCGCATGGCGCGCCCGTGGTCGCGCGTCCAGACGGAGGCGGCGAGCGCGTAGTCGACGCCGTTGGCCATGGCGAGCGCCTCGCGCTCCTCCCGGAAGGACTGGACGGTGAGGACCGGGCCGAAGATCTCGCGCTGCACGGCCTCGTCGTCCTGTTCCAGGCCCGTGACGACGGTGGCTTCCCAGAAGTACCCGCGATCGCCCTGGCGTCGGCCACCCACGGCGAGGTCGGCGTGGTCGGGCAGCCGGTCGATGAATCCGGCGACGTTCGCGAGCTGGGTGGGGTTGTTGAGCGGCCCGTAGAACACGCCGTCCTCGCGAGGGCCACCGGTGCGGGCGCTCGTCCGGATGCGCTCGACCAGGGCCGAGACGAGCTCGTCGTGCACGGACTCGTGCACGAGCACCCGCGTCGCTGCGGTGCAGTCCTGTCCGGCATTGAAGTACGCCGCGGAGACGATGCCCTCCGCCGCAGCGGCGAGGTCGACGTCGTCGAACACGATCGCGGGAGCCTTGCCGCCGAGTTCGAGGTGGACCCGCTTGAGATCGGATGCCGCGGCACGCGCGACCTCCATCCCCGCGCGGACCGACCCGGTGATGGCGACCATCTCGGGAGTCGCGTGCTGGAGCAGGGCCGCACCGGTCGCACGATCGCCGGTGATCACGTTGAGGACGCCGGCCGGCAGGAACTCGGCGGCGACCTCGGCGAGCTTGAGCGTCGCGAGGGGGGTGGTGTCCGAGGGCTTCAGGACGACGGTGTTGCCGGCGGCGATCGCGGGCGCGATCTTCCAGACGGCCATGTTCAGCGGATAGTTCCACGGCGCGACCTGGCCGATGACGCCGATCGGCTCGCGACGGACGTAGGACGTGTGATCGGCGAGGTACTCGGCGGCCGCACGACCCTCCAGGTTCCGCGCTGCACCGCCGAAGAAGCGGAGCTGGTCGACCGACTGGAGGATCTCGTCGGCCACCAGGCTCGCCCGGGGCTTGCCGGTGTCCTGCGACTCGAGGTCGGCGAACTCCTCGGCGCGCTCCTCCATCGCGTCGGCGATGCGGAAGAGCGCGAGCTGGCGCTCGGCCGGCGTCGTCTCACCCCACCGTTCGAACGCCGATGCCGCGGCGACGTAGGCGGCGTCGATGTCGGCGCCGGTCGAGACGGGGGCGCTCGCGTAGACCTCCTCCGTGGCGGGGTCGACGAGGTCGAGGGTCTCGTCGGCGCGCGCCTCGACGTAGGCGCCGCCGATGAAGTTGCGCAGGAGCTCGGTCACGGGATTCCTCCGTCGGGATGTCGTCGGACGGCCGCTCGGCCGGGTTCGATGGCGCACCGGTCGGTGCCGGGGCGCGGGTGCCGACCATGTTCGCACAGGAGCGATCCGAACGGAAGCACCGCGACGATGGAATCCGTGGTGAACGCTCTCAGAATCGACGGAATCGCTTGTGATTCGATCGATCCACTGTCATGATCGAACGCATGACGAACGGGAACCGCTCGACGAGCCATCGCCCGGTGCAACTCGACGACGTCTCGAAGGCGATCATCGAGCAGCTCCAGGCCGACGGTCGGCGTTCCTACGCGGACATCGGCAAGGCGGTCGGACTGAGCGAGGCCGCAGTGCGCCAGCGCGTGCAGCGCCTCACCGAGGCGGGCGTGATGCAGATCGTGGCGGTGACCGATCCGATGCAGCTCGGCTTCACCCGCCAGGCGATGATCGGCATCCGCGCGACGGGTGACACCCGTGCGCTCGCCGAGGAGCTCGCGGCCATCCCCGAGATCGACTACGTCGTGCTCACCGCGGGCAGCTTCGACCTGATGGCCGAGGTGGTCTGCGAGGACGACGACCAGCTCATCACGCTCCTCAACTCCCGCATCCGAAACCTCGACGGGGTCCAGACCACGGAGACGTTCGTCTACCTGAAGCTGCAGAAGCAGTTCTACAACTGGGGCACCCGTTGACGGCGGGCCTCGCCCGGAAGGAGATCCGATGACCACCCTCGATGCGCCTGCGCGCCTCGGCACCGCCGGCTTCGACGACGCCGCGCTGCAGCAGAAGGCGAAGGACCATCTCTGGATGCACTTCGCGCGCCAGTCCACGATGGAGGAGCACGGTGTCCCCATCATCACGCGCGGCGAGGGCCATCACGTGTTCGACGCGCAGGGCCGGAAGTACTTCGACGGGCTCTCGGGCCTCTTCGTCGTGAACGCCGGCCACGGGCGTCGTCGGCTCGCCGAGGTCGCCGCCAAGCAGGCGGAGGAGCTGGCGTTCTTCCCCATCTGGTCGTACGCGCACCCCGCCGCGATCGAGCTCGCCGACCGTCTCGCCGACTACGCGCCGGGCGACCTCAACCGCGTGTTCTTCTCCACGGGCGGCGGCGAAGCCGTCGAGACGGCGTTCAAGCTCGCGAAGTACTACTGGAAGCTCCGCGGCATCCCTACGAAGCACAAGGTCATCTCGCGATCCGTCGCCTACCACGGCACGCCGCAGGGCGCTCTCGCGATCACAGGCATCCCTGCGATGAAGCAGATGTTCGAGCCGATCACGCCGGGCGGGTTCCGTGTGCCGAACACGAACTTCTACCGCGCGGCGGAGATGGGCGGACCGGCGGACGACCTCGAGGCGTTCGGCCTCTGGGCCGCGGACCGCATCGAGGAGATGATCCTCTTCGAGGGTCCCGAGACGGTCGCAGCTGTGTTCCTCGAGCCGATCCAGAACTCGGGTGGATGCTTCCCGCCGCCTCCCGGCTACTTCCAGCGGGTGCGCGAGATCTGCGACAAGTACGACGTGCTCATGGTCTCCGACGAGGTCATCGCGGCGTTCGGGCGCATCGGCCACATGTTCGCGTGCGACGCGTACGGCTACGTCCCCGACATGATCACGTGCGCGAAGGCGATGACCTCGGGCTACTCCCCCATCGGCGCGACGATCGTCTCCGAGAAGATCTACGAGCCCTTCAAGACGGGGACGACGAGCTTCTACCACGGGTACACCTTCGGCGGACACCCGGTCTCGGCGGCCGTCGCACTCGAGAACCTGGACATCTTCGAGGAGGAGCGGCTCAACGAGCGCGTGCGCGAGAACTCGCCGCTGTTCCGCGCGGAGCTCGAGAAGCTCCTCGACATCCCGATCGTCGGCGATGTCCGCGGTGACGGGTACTTCTTCGGCATCGAGCTCGTGAAGGACAAGGCCACGCGCGAGACCTTCGACGACGACGAGTCGGAGCGGCTGCTCCGCGGGTTCCTCTCCAAGGCGCTCTTCGACGCGGGGCTGTACTGCCGTGCCGACGACCGCGGCGACCCCGTCATCCAGCTCGCACCGCCGCTGACGATCGGCCCGGCCGAGTTCCGCGAGATCGAGCAGATCCTGCGCGGCGTGCTCACCGAGGCGGCGAACCGCCTCTGACGCCTGCGCGCGGCGGCGACGGATGTCGCGCGGTCGCGCCCCCTCCGAAGCGCCCGGCTCCCGAGAGGACCGGGCGCTTCGGCGTTCGGTCGCCGGCGTTCTCCGAGCACGCCGCTACGACTCTGCGCCGCCAGTCCGTCCCGTCTCCGCAGGCGGCTTCGAGAACGCCCATTCGGGAAGCTCGCCGAGGGCGAGGAACCCATGCAGGAGGCGGGCCATCGTGTGGTCCGGCGTCTCCGAGATCGCGAGGTCGATCAGGTTCGCGGCCGCGGATCCATGACCGAGCGCCCACGACAGCCACGCCGCGATGCAGAACGCACCCGTGCGGCGCCCCGTCGGCGCGTTGCCGATGGCGATGACGAGCACGTCGAGCATGTTGCGGACCCGCTCCGCATCGGGGCGGATCGTCGAGCGTCCGAGCATGAGCCTCGAGAGGAAGCCGTCGACGCGCTCCCCCTCCTCGCGGCACGGACGGCGAGTCGCCCGCCCGGACGGCTCGGGCGTCGGCTGCGCGCTCGGCTCGCCGAGGCCCTCCTCCTCGGCGTACAGAGCGAGTTCTCCGACGACCGGGCCGAACGCCGCCTGCAGCATGATCGCATCCCTGATGGCGGGCTGAGCCGTGAGTTCCAGAAGCCAACCGAGCTCTTCGGCGGCACCGCTGGATCGTCCCGTGACGATCCGTTCCACCAGGATGATGGGATCGACGGCGTCGCCCATCGCTCGCTCGACGCGGTCGTACAACTCGGCCGCGTGGCCCACTCGGTCGGCCATGCCGTCGAGGACCTCGCCGACGGCGGCCGCCAGCGCGGGGTCGGGATCGGGGATCCGAACCAGGTCGGCGGCCGAGTCCACGAGGCCCTCCGCCAGCCTCGTCACCGCTCCGGAGCCTGCCGAGACCGCGGCGCTCTCCTCGATGAGGCGGAGCGGCCGCCCGTCCACGGGGAGGTCGGCGTCGAGCAGCGATCCCCAGCCGTTCGGCGCGACCGTGAGCGCATCGCGGACGGCGAATCCGGCTCGCTCGGCGCGCTCCACGACGGACTCGAGGACGTCGGCATGCGGCAGCCCCGCCCCATCGAACGGTCGATCGCCGTAGGCGATGGCGACGATCCCGTCGATGCCCGGGATCCTGCACAGCGTGCCCACCAGGGAGGCGACGACCTCATCGACGCGCGGGCCGTCGGGCAGGTCGTGTCGAAGCACCGCGGATGTGCGGTTCCCCTCGAAGGCGACGCAGAGGAGCGAGCGAGCCGGCCGGTAGCCGGCGAGCACGGGGACCAGTGCGAGGAAGTCGTGCGCAGCATCGGCGCGGATGATCGTCGTCATTCCGACAGCGTCGCCGAGCCCGTGACCGGGCGGGGCCGATCTCGGCGACCGGTGATCGGCCGGATGCCTTCGACGATGTGGAGGACGGCTGCCGAACGGATCAGGCGCACTCGTCCTCAACATCCGGCGGCCGCCGCTGCCGCTCGCGCGGTGTCCGATTCCCGCCAGTCGATGTCAGCGCCCGCGCCTATTCTCGAACCATGAACTCCCCGTACCTCATCCGTTTCCCCAGCCCCCTCGGGCGGATCGAGCTCATGGCCGACGATACGGCGCTGACCTCGCTCACGATCGAGTGCGACGGCGCCCTGCCCCACGACGACCTCCCCGAGCGCACGTCGCCCCTGCTCGAGTCCGCTCGTGCGCAGCTCGATGAGTACTTCGAGGGACGGCGCACGAGCTTCGACATCCCCGTCCGCCTCCAGGGCACGGCGTTCCAACGCGCCGTGTGGGCCGAGCTGCAGCGCCTGGGCTGGGGCGAGGCGACCTCGTATGGCGCCCTCGCCGCGGCCGTCGGGCGGCCGGGTTCCGCTCGCGCCATCGGAGGGGCCGTCGGCGCCAACCCGATGCCGATCATCGTCGGCTGCCACCGCGTGCTCGCGTCGGATGGCCGGATCACCGGCTACTCCGGCGGTGAGGGGATCCCGACGAAGCTCTGGTTGCTGGGGCACGAGCAGATCGGGTTCGCGGCGTGACCGCTGTCGGTCGCGCCGAAGTCGTCGTGGGCGACGACGGCGTGGCCCGCTGCGCGTGGGGCGCCTCCGATCCGGAGTACCGGCGCTACCACGACGAGGAGTGGGGAACCCCGCAGCACGACTCGACCGTCCTGTTCGAGAAACTGTGTCTCGAGGGCTTCCAGGCCGGGCTCTCGTGGATCACGATCCTGCGTCGACGCCCGGCCTTCCGTGAGGTCTTCCACGGCTTCGAGCCCGAGCGCGTCGCCGCGATGGACTCGGCCGATGTCGAGCGGCTCCTGGGCGATGCGCGCATCATCCGCCATCGAGGCAAGATCGAGGCGACGATCTCCAACGCGCGAGCGACCCTCGCCCTCGACCGCACACTCGACGACCTGCTGTGGAGCTTCGCGCCGCCACCGCGCGCCGAGCCGCCGGTCAGCTTCACCGAGGTGCCGGCGACCACCGCGGAATCGACGGCACTCAGCAAGCGGCTGCGTGCGCTCGGCTACCGGTTCGTCGGCCCGACGACCATGTACGCACTCATGCAGGCGATGGGCATGGTCGACGACCACCTCGCCGGATGTCACCGCTCCTCCGCGAACAGCGGCGCCACGCGCGACGACGCTTCCTCCGGGGTCACCCCGGCCGGCCGGTGATCCTGCGAACGATGCGTGGGGTCAGGCGACGAGCTCGAGCTCGGCGGGAGCCGAGGGGCGCTCGACTCCGAGCTCGAGCCTGAAACCGGCGCCGGCGCACCACTCCATGAGATCGTCCCGGGTCTCGAGCGTGGGTCGAGCCTCGAGCAATGCGCGAGTGAACAGGCCCTTCGCCCGCTTGTTGAAGTGGTTCAGGGCTCGACGGCGTCCGCCCTCGTCGACCGAGACGATGCGAAGGAACACCGAGTCGCCTCGAGCGGGAGCCGGACCGAGTTCGACGTAGCCTTCGGAGCGGAGATCGACGATCAGTCCGGACCGTCCCGCGAGCAGCGTGCCGATGGGATTGCGCCAATGCGACCTGAGCCGGAGTCCGGGCAGGCGCGAGTCGTGCGAAAGGCGGTACGCGGGGATGGGATCGCTCGCCCCGATGATCCCGAAGAGTGCCGAATGCACGGCGACGTGGTCCGCAGCGTAGGTGCGCGCACTGGCGCTGAGGCTCGGCGCGTCGAGGGCGTCGTACAGGACGCCCGTATAGCGGTCGAGCGCCGGCATCGTCGGCGAAGAGCGCAGCTGCCGGTTGCGATCGACCTCGGCAGCCTGTCGGGGACCGAGTTTCAGCACGCGCATCATCTCGTCGGCGTCCGACGCCAATTCCATCGTCGCCCGGAGGGCCTCGACGCGAGCCGCTCGCAGGGAGGGGAATGACAGCGCATCGAGCGCCAACGCGACCGGGGAACCTCCGTCGCGCTTGGTCTCCGACGGCGGCAGCAGGACGAGCACTATGCCGCGATGAAGGCGAGCGCGGCCTCGACGTTCACGCCGAGCGGCTCCACGCTGTCGATGGTCACCCGTGGCAGCGCCGCTGACGGGCCGGTCCACGGCGCGTAGCCGTCGAGGCTCTGCTCTACCGCGCGCCACGTGGTCTCGTCGAGGTGCGGGAGGTTGCGCTCGCGCTTCTCGAGCCTGCCCTTGTGCACCGAGGCATCGGAGCACACCACCTCGATCACGCGAAGGCGCACGTCGGCGCGCTCGGCGAGATCGCGCCACTGCAGTCGGGCCGACTCGGCCGCGTTCACGGCATCCACGATCACCGTACGACCGGAGTCGAGCTCCTTCTCCGCGATCTGCTCGGCGACCAGGTAGGCGGCCAGCCCCGTCGGCTGGTCGACGTCGATCCCGGCCCGCAGGATCGCGGACTCGATCGGGTCGACGGACACGACCGTGGCGCCGAGGCGGGCGCCGACGATCTCCCCGATCGTCGACTTGCCCGCACCCGGCAACCCGGCCATGACGATGAGCTGGGTGACGCTCAGGTCACCGAACTGACGGTCGAACGGCTGCTCCCCCTGCATCCGCGCTCCTTCAGGCGAGAGCGGCGCGCGAGGCGACGACCTGCACTCCGTCGGACTGCACCGAGAGGAACCCGTCCTCCGCGTTCGCGGTGATCTTCTCACCGCCGGGCAGGGTGACGCGAACCTCGCCGCCGGCGAGGATCGCGAGCATCGGCTCGTGACCCGGCAGGATGCCGATCTCGCCTTCGACGGTGCGCGCCACCACCATGGCCGCCTCGCCCGACCAGACTTCCTGGTCGGCCGAGACGACGCTCACGTTGAGGGCGGCCATGCTCAGCCGTTCTCCTTCTGGATCTTCGCCCACTTCTCCTCGACGTCGGAGATGGGGCCGACGTTGAAGAACGCCTGCTCGGCGACGTGGTCGAAGTCGCCGCGGGCGATCGCGTCGAACGACTCGATGGTGTCCTTGAGCGGAACCGTCGAACCCTCGACACCCGTGAACTTCTTCGCCATGTAGGTGTTCTGCGAGAGGAACTGCTGGATGCGGCGCGCGCGCGACACCGTGATCTTGTCCTCTTCGGAGAGCTCGTCGACACCGAGGATCGCGATGATCTCCTGCAGTTCCTTGTTCTTCTGGAGGATCTGCTTGACCGTCGTCGCAACGCGGTAGTGGTCCTCGCCCAGGTAACGCGGGTCGAGGATGCGCGACGTCGAGGTCAACGGGTCGACCGCCGGGTAGAGGCCCTTCGACGCGATCTCACGCGAGAGCTCGGTGGTCGCGTCGAGGTGCGCGAACGTGGTCGCCGGCGCCGGGTCGGTGTAGTCGTCGGCGGGGACGTAGATCGCCTGCAGCGAGGTGATCGAGTGACCGCGCGTCGAGGTGATGCGCTCCTGCAGGATGCCCATCTCGTCGGCCAGGTTCGGCTGGTAGCCCACCGCGGAGGGCATGCGGCCGAGCAGCGTCGAAACCTCGGAACCCGCCTGCGTGAAGCGGAAGATGTTGTCGATGAAGAGGAGCACGTCCTGCTTCTGCACGTCGCGGAAGTACTCGGCCATGGTGAGCGCCGAGAGCGCGACGCGGAGACGCGTCCCCGGGGGCTCGTCCATCTGGCCGAAGACGAGGGCCGTCTTGTCGAAGACGCCCGCCTCCTCCATCTCGTGGATGAGGTCGTTGCCCTCACGCGTGCGCTCGCCGACACCGGCGAACACGGACACACCGCCGTGGTCCTGGGCCACGCGCTGGATCATCTCCTGGATGAGGACCGTCTTGCCGACGCCCGCGCCACCGAAGAGGCCGATCTTGCCACCCTGAACGTACGGGGTGAGCAGGTCGATGACCTTGATGCCCGTCTCGAAGAGCTGGGTCTTGGACTCCAGCTGGTCGAAGCTCGGCGGCTTGCGGTGGATCGGCCAGCGCTCGGTGATCTCGATGGTCTCGCCCGGCTCGCCGTTCAGCACGTCGCCGATCACGTTGAAGACCTTGCCCTTGGTGACATCGCCGACCGGCACCGAGATCGGCGCGCCGGTGTCGGTGACCTCCTGGCCGCGGACGAGGCCGTCGGTCGGCTTGAGCGCGATCGCACGGACGAGGTCGTCGCCGAGGTGCTGGGCGACCTCGAGCGTCAGCTCCGACGTCTGCTCGTCGATCGTGATCGTGGTCTTCAGCGCGTTGTAGATGTCGGGGATCGAGTCGTGCGGGAACTCGATGTCGACGACGGGGCCGGTGACGCGCGCGATGCGGCCGACGGTGCCCGTCGTGTCCTGGACCGGCGCGGTAGCGGTGTCAGTCATGTTCTCTTCCTTCTGGATGAATCTTGGCTACTTGGAGGAGGAGAGCGCGTCCGCTCCACCCACGATTTCAGCGATCTGCTGCGTGATCTCGGACTGGCGGGCCTCGTTGGCCAGCCGAGTGTAGTCGGTGATCAGCTTGTCGGCGTTGTCGGTGGCCGACTTCATGGCCTTCTGGGTGGCCGCGTGCTTCGCGGCGGCCGACTGCAGCATGGCGTTGAAGATGCGGCTCTCGATGTACACCGGGAGCAGTCCGTCGAGGACCGTCTCGGCGTCGGGCTCGAACTCGTAGAGCGGGAAGACCTCGGCCCTGCCCGAGGGCGCGGCCTCCTCCTCGGCCTCGACGACCTCGAGCGGCAGCAGTCGCGTCACGACCGGAACCTGCGTGATCCGGCTGACGAAGCGGTTGTAGACGATGTGGATCTCGTCCACGCCGCCGTCCGCACTGTCGCGGAGGAACGCCTCGAGGACCGCGTCCGCGACCTCCTTGGCGGTGTCGAACTCGGGGTTGTCGGTGCCGCCGATCCAGCTGCGCTCGTAGTCGCGTCGTCGGAACGAGAAGTACCCGACGGACTTGCGGCCGATCAGGAAGTAGACGACCTCCTTGCCCTGGCTGCGCAGCAGCTCGGCGAGCTCCTCCGACTCACGCAGGACCTGCGAGTTGAAGGCGCCCGCGAGGCCGCGGTCCGACGTGAAGATCACGATGGCCGCGCGCTCGACGCGCTCGGGCTCGGTCGTGAGCACGTGCGAGACGTTCGAGTAGCTCGCCACCGCGGAGACCGCACGCGTGATCGCGTCGGAGTACGGCGTCGACGCGGCCACGCGCGCCTGCGCCTTCTGGATCCGCGAGGCGGAGATGAGCTCCATCGCTCGCGTGATCTTCTTGGTCGTCTGCGCCGACTTGATCTTCTGGCGGTAGACCCGAAGCTGCGCTCCCATGTTTCTCCTGTGTCCTGGCTTCCTTGTTCCCGAGGCTCTCGGTTCGGCCGATTCGGCCCGTCCCCGAGAGCCTCAGGGACGGCGGAATCGACTAGCGACGACCCTTGACGATCTTCTCCTGGCCGACCTCTTCCTCGTCGATCGCCTCGAACTTCTCGCTGCCGACCGAGGCGAGCGGCTTGCCCTCGCCGGTCTGGAACTCGAGCTTGAACTTGTCGACCTCGGACTCGAGGGTGGCGACCGTCTCGTCGGAGAGCACGTTGGTCTCGCGGAGGTCCGAGAGCACCGACGTGTTGCGGCCGAGGTAGTCGAGGAACTCGCGCTCGAAGCGCAGGATGTCCTCGACCGGGACCTCGTCGAGCTTGCCGTTCGTGCCGGCCCAGATCGAGACGACCTGCTCCTCCACCGGGTACGGCGAGTACTGCGGCTGCTTGAGCAGCTCGGTCAGGCGCGCGCCTCGCTCGAGCTGACGGCGGCTGGCGGCGTCGAGGTCGGACGCGAACATCGCGAACGCCTCGAGCGAGCGGTACTGGGCGAGCTCGAGCTTGAGCGTTCCCGAGACCTTCTTGATCGACTTGACCTGCGCGTCGCCGCCGACTCGGGAGACCGAGATGCCGACGTCGACCGCCGGACGCTGGTTCGAGTTGAACAGGTCGGACTGGAGGAAGATCTGGCCGTCGGTGATCGAGATCACGTTGGTCGGGATGTAGGCCGAGACGTCGTTCGCCTTGGTCTCGATGATCGGCAGGCCGGTCATCGAGCCCGCCCCGAGGTCGTCGGAGAGCTTGGCGCAACGCTCGAGGAGCCGCGAGTGCAGGTAGAAGACGTCGCCGGGGTATGCCTCGCGGCCCGGCGGGCGGCGGAGGAGCAGCGACACGGCGCGGTAGGCCTCGGCCTGCTTCGACAGGTCGTCGAAGATGATCAGGACGTGCTTGCCGTCGTACATCCAGTGCTGGCCGATGGCCGAGCCGGTGTACGGCGCGAGGTACTTGAAGCCCGCCGGGTCGGAGGCCGGGGCGGCGACGATGGTCGTGTACTCCATCGCACCGGCATCCTCGAGCGCGCCCTTGACCGACGCGATGGTCGAGCCCTTCTGGCCGATCGCGACGTAGATGCAGCGGACCTGCTTGGTCGGGTCGCCCGACTCCCAGTTCGCCTTCTGGTTGATGATGGTGTCGATCGCGATCGCGGTCTTGCCGGTCTGGCGGTCGCCGATGATGAGCTGGCGCTGGCCACGGCCGACGGGGATCATGGCGTCGATCGCCTTGATGCCGGTCTGGAGCGGCTCGTGGACCGACTTGCGCTGCATGACGCCGGGCGCCTGGAGCTCGAGCGCACGACGACCCTCGGTCGCGATCTCGCCGAGGCCGTCGATCGGGGCGCCGAGCGGGTCGACGACCCGGCCGAGGTAGCCCTCGCCGACGGGCACCGAGAGGACCTCGCCCGTGCGGGTCACCTCCATGCCCTCCTCGATGCCGGTGAACTCGCCGAGCACGACGACACCGATCTCGTCCTCGTCGAGGTTGAGCGCGAGGCCGAGCGTGCCGTCCGCGAACTTGACGAGCTCGTTCGCCATCACCGAGGGCAGGCCCTCGACGTGGGCGATGCCGTCCGCCGCGTCGGTCACGTACCCGACCTCGGTCTTCTGCGCCGCGCCCGGCTCGTAGTCGCGGGCGAACTCCGAGAGAGCCGAACGGATCTCGTCGGGGCTGATGGAGAGTTCTGCCATTGCCATTTCCTTTTCTGAAGGGCCGGGCCCTGTTCTGCACTCCTGGTGCAGCTACTGGTGTGTCGCGGCGCGGGACGCCGGTCGGTGTCGTCCGGCGTCAGCCGGCAAGCTTCAGCCTCAGGTCGCTGAGGCGGCTGGCGACGCTGCCGTCGATGACGTCGTCGCCGATCTGCACCCGCACTCCGCCGAGGACCGCAGGGTCCACGATCGCGTCGAAGCGGATGCGGCGGCCGGCCTGGGCCCCGAGCGTCCGCTCGAGACGGGCGACCTGGTCGTCGGTCAGGGGCACGGCCGACGTCACCGTCGCGACGTCGAACCCGCGCTGGTCGGCGACGACGGCCGCCGCGCCGCGCAGCATCTCGCCGATGCGGCGACCTCGGGGCGACTGCACGAGGTGGCGGACGATCAGCGTCGTCGCCGGTGCGGCCTTCGAGCTCAGCAGGCGCTCGACCAGTGCGACCTTCGCCTCGACGGAGCCGAGCTTGGACCCGAGGGCGAGCTCGAGCTCGGCGTCGGATGCGACCGTGCGCTGGAAGGCGTACAGCTCACCGTCGACCTCCACGTCACCTGCGGCATCCGCGGCGACCCGGAAGCCGAGCTCTTCGAGCCCGTCGAGGAAGTCGGCCGAGGACGACCACCGCTGCGACGCCGCGCTCACGAGGAGCGACGACGCGGCAGGAGCGACCCTGCCGCCGAAGACCCGCCGCGCGAGCTCGGTCTTCTGGGCGAGGTCGGCCTCGTTGTCGGTGAGGGCGGTCCGCAGCTGCGGGGTGACCGCGATCACCCGGGTCGCGGCGAGGAGGTCGCCGGCCACCGGGAGCTCGGCCCGGCCGAGCGCCGCGAGCTCGGCTCGCGTGCCGGCCAGGGCCTCTCTCGTAGCGCTGCCCATGGGTTACTTCTTCCCCCCCGCGGCGGCCTGTTCGGACGCCTCGAGGTCGGCGAGGAAGCGGTCGACCACGGCCTTGGCCTTGGCATCGTCGGAGAGGGTCTCGCCGACGACGCCCGACGCGAGGTCGATGGCGATCGTGCCCACCTCGGAGCGCAGCGACACGAGCGCCGTCTGGCGCTCCGCCTCGATCTGCGCCTGGGCGCTCGCGTTGATGCGGGCGGCTTCGGTCGACGCCTGCTCCTTGGCCTCGGCGACGATCTTCTTGCCGTCCTCGCGGGCGGTCTCGCGGATCTTGCCCGCCTCGGCGCGCGCGTCGGCGAGCTGGGCGGTGTACTCCTCGAGGGCGGCCTCGGCCTTGCGCTGGGCCTCGTCGGCCTTCGCGATGTTGCCCTCGATCGCCTCGGCGCGCTCGTCGAGCAGCTTCTGCATGCGCGGAAGCGCGTACAGCCAGAAGAAGACGAGGATGATGGCGAAGCAGACCGCCGACCAGACGATGTCGTAGGTCGCCGGCAGCACCGGGTTCTGATTCTCGCCCTCGGTTGCAGCTCTCAGCACTGCGTGAAGCACGTTGGCCTCCTCAGTTGGGACGGGACGATCAGACGAAGATGAAGTAGGTCGCGATACCGATGAAGGCGAGCGCCTCGGTGAAGGCGATACCGATCCACATCAGGACCTGGAGGCGGCCGGCGAGCTCGGGCTGGCGAGCCACGCCCTCGATGGTCTTGCCGACGACGATGCCCACGCCGATGGCCGGGCCGATGGCGGCGAGGCCGTAGCCGACCGTCGCGATGTTGCCGTTGATCTCAGCGAGAACGGTGGTTGCGTCCACGTTGGGTTTCCTTTCTTGGGGTTTCTTCGGGCGGGCGCCCTGGCTCAGTGCTCCTCCGCCACCGCGAGCTGGATGTAGACCGCGGTGAGGAGCGTGAAGACGTAGGCCTGCAGGACGGCGACGAGGATCTCGAACAGCGTGAACACGAAGCCGAAGGCGAGCGTGCCGACGCCGAGCAGCGTGTACCAGCCGCCGAGGTTGAAGATGAAGAACTGCGTGGCTGCGAAGAAGAGCACGAGCAGCAGGTGGCCGACGATCATGTTCATCATGAGTCGCAGCGTCAGCGTGACGGGGCGGATGACGAAGGTCGAGATGAGCTCGATCGGCGTGACGATGATGTACACCGGCCACGGCACGCCCGAGGGGAAGAGCGAGTTCTTGAAGAAGTTCTTGGGGCTCTGCTTGATGCCGGCGTAGATGAACGTGACGTAGGACACGATCGCGAGCACCAGCGGGACGCCGATGACGGACGTACCGGCGATGTTCAGGCCGGGGATGATGCCGGTGATGTTCATGAACAGCACCATGAAGAAGATCGTCGTCAGGATCGGCAGGAAGCGCTTGCCGTCCTTCTTGCCGAGCAGGTCGTCGGCGACGCCGACGCGGATGAAGTCCAGGCCCATCTCGACGATGCTCTGGAACCGGCCCGGGACGATGCGCATGCTGCGCGTGCCGAGCCAGAACACCAGCAACAGCGCCGCGACCGCGACGAAGCGCACCAGCATGATGCGGTTGATCTCGAAGGGCGTGCCCTCGAACAGGAGGGCGCCGGGGAAGAACTCCTCGATCGACGGCCCGTGGAATTCACCATCATCGGTTGAAATCGGAACCAGCAGGTTCACAGCGTTAGCTAGCAGCGCTATCTCCTGTTTCGGGGCGTGGAGCGGAGCTCTCGCGTCGACGAACATGGAAACGGTCCGGTGCCCATGCCGGAACAGGGCGGAACCGTGGGGGATCGCCCCTACTGTAGCAAGACTTCGGCGCTCCGCCGAATCGCCACACGTTGTAGAAGTCGCCGCCGACCGGGCTGCATGCCGCTCGACGCATGACACCACCGAGCCGTCCGCCGATGGAGCCCGGCAACGTGCTCCCCGGCGCGTGTTCGGCCGAAGCGGACACCGAGCCCCGGCGGATGCGGGCGCGGCCCGAAGTCCCGCCGAACGGGGACCGAAAAGCGCCGATGCCGCCCCGTTCGGGCGGCATCGGCGGTCGGTCGTCGGCGGGAGGCGTTCCGTCAGTCGTCGGCGGGCGGCGGCGGAAGCTGCGCGTCGCTCGCATAGGGCAGCCGCGAGCGCGCGACCACGAGCACGTCGACCACGAGCGAGCCGATCACGCCCGCCACGATCGCCAGGAACAGCACGACCGGATCGAGCCAGTCGACGCCGCGCAGCAGCACGACGAGGGCGATGAACACGATGAACTTCAGGAGCCATCCGCCGAGCACGATGCCGAAGAACGCTCCCACGAAGAGGTCGGACCCGGCGAACCGGTTGGCGAGCAGGATGCTCGCCCCCGTGATTCCCATGAACACCACCGCGAGCAGCGTGCCGAGCAGCGCGCTCACGAGGCCCTCGGTGCCGGCGAAGACGAAGCCGAGCACGCCGCCCACGACGGCGATGCCCCCGGCGATCGCCGCCCCCCAGATCAGGGCGCGGCGGAGGACCGGGTTCGAGGTGGGCGTGCGGTCGGCGGGGTCGCGGGGCGAGGTGGTCATCGGGCTCCTGTGGGGTGCTCGCCCTGGGACGGGCGGTCGGGGACGGGTCGGGGGTCGCCGTCGGCGTCGAGGCGGGGGGTCGCCGCGGCGAGTTCGTCGAGGCCGGCCGCCGTGCTTCCACCCGCGGCATCCGCTTCGGCGGCCACGGTCTGGCGCTTGCGCCGACCGAGGGGGGCCAGCGTGAGCGCGGCGAGCACGACGAATCCGACGCCGATGAAGAGGAACGCCCAGCCCGAGTCGACGCCGAAGTAGACGGGGAGGACGAACGCGAGCAGGCATCCGAACGAGGCGACCGCGGTCCATCCGTAGAAGATGAGCACCGCGTGCAGGTGCGAGTGGCCCATGTCGAGCAGGCGGTGGTGCAGGTGCTTGCGGTCGGCGGCGAACGGCGACTTGCCCGCGCGCAGGCGACGGACGACCGCGAGGCCGAAGTCGAGCAGCGGGATCAGCAGCACCGCGAACGGGATGATGATCGGGATGAACGCGGGGAACAGCTCGTCGGTGCCGAGCTGCGACGGGTCGACCTGCCCGGTCACCGCGATCGCCGAGGTCGCCATGAGGAGGCCGACGAGGAGCGCCCCGGCGTCGCCCATGAAGAGCTTCGCCCGGTGCCAGTTGAGCGGCAGGAACCCGGCGCACGCACCCACGACCACCACGGCGAGCAGCGACGCGAGGTTGAAGTAGTTGGTCGGCGAGGTCTGCTGCACGAGCAGGTACGAGTAGAGGAAGAACACGCCGCTCGAGATGAGGGCGACCCCCGCGACGAGCCCGTCGAGCCCGTCGATGAAGTTGATCGCGTTCATCACCAGCACGATCGTGAAGACCGTCACCGTCGCGCTCATCCACGACGAGCCGACGGTGATGCCGCCGTCGGGCGCGCCGATCGGCAGCGAGACGATCGAGACGCCCTGCCAGGCGATCACGCCGGCCGCGATGAACTGGCCGGCGAGCTTGGTCAGCCAGTCGAGGTCCCAGATGTCGTCTGCGACGCCGATCGCCACGATGAGGCCGGCCGCGAGCAGGATCGCGAGCACCTGGAACGGGTCCTGGAACACGATCCGGAGGTTCGCGAAGCGGGCGATGCCGAGCGAGGAGATCCAGGCGGCGGCCGCGAAGCCGACGAGGATCCCGAGGAACATCGCGATCCCGCCGAGCCGCGGCGTCGGCCGCGTGTGCACGTCGCGCTCGCGGATCTTGGGATAGAGCCGGTACTTGAGGCTCAGCTTCCAGACCACCAGCGAGCCGGCGAACGTCACGATCGCGGTGACGAGCGCGAGCAGGACGAACAGGGTCATGAGGCGGCGGGGTCCGTCCGCTGCTCGGACGGGGCGTGGGCCGCGGCGGCGGATGCCTCGGTCTCGCTGTCGTCGACGGATGCCTCGGGCTCGGCCTCGGCAGCGGGGGCACCGGCGGCGGATGCCTCCGACTCGCCCTCGGGCGCGTCGGCCGTCGGGCCGCCCACGGCGGCGGCGGTCGGTGCCCCGCCGGCCGGAGCCAGCAACTCCTCCCCCACGACCGCCGCGATCCGCTCGCGCGAGATCACGCCGGCGCGAACGATGCGGAGCACTCCCGTGCCGTCGGCGGCGAGCCCGGTCGCATCGACGATCGTCGACGACGTGTCGCCGGGCCGTTCGCCGATCGCCTCGTACCCCGTGCCGGCAGCGCCCCCGTCGAGGTAGACGGAGACCCGATCGCCGAGCATGTCGGCGGCATCGGCAGCGGTCGTGGCGGACGGCATCCCCGAGAGGTTCGCCGACGACACCGCCAGCGGCCCGGTCTCGGAGAGCAGCTCGAGTGCGATCCGGTGGTCCGGCATGCGCAGCGCGACCGTGCCCCGCGTCTCGCCGAGATCCCAGTGCAGCGACGGCTGCGCGCGGAGGATCACGGTCAGGCCGCCCGGCCAGAACTCGGCGACGAGCGACCGCACGGCGTCGGGCACTTCGGCCGCGAGTGCGTCGAGCGTGGGGATGCCCGGCACGAGGACGGGCGGCGGCGACGTGCGCTCGCGACCCTTCGCGTCGAGCAGCCGTTGGACGGCGGCCGCACTGAACGCGTCGGCGGCGACACCGTAGACCGTGTCGGTGGGGATGACGACGAGCTCGCCGCTGCCGATGGCGCGACGGGCCAGGCGCATGCCGGCGAGGAGCTCGGACTCGACCGAGCAGTCGTGGATGAGTGTCATGACCGCTCGATTCTAGACGCGACCGCGGCTCGGAGGCTGGGCGGGCGGATGCCGCGTGCTCAGCGGCGCGCGGTCGTCACCCGGTCGCGCCCGGTGAGGTCCCGGTGGTGCGCGACGGCGTGCCATCCGTCGGCCTTCAGGAGCGCCGCGATGTCGGCGGACTGCGTCTCGCCGTGCTCGATCAGGAGCGCCCCGCCCGGGTGCAGCAGGGCGAGCGCCCGACGCGAGAGCACGCGCACGACGTCGAGCCCGTCGGGTCCGCCGTACAGCGCCCGCTCAGGGTCGTGCAGGCGCACCTCGGGGTCGCGCGGGATCGCATCGTCGGGGATGTAGGGCGGGTTGGAGGCCACGACGGCGACCCGCCCGACGAGCTCGGGCAGCGCCTCGGCGAGGTCGCCGAACACCAGCTCGAGGTTGGGCGCGGCGACCTCGTCGACGTTGCGCCGCGTCCACGGGAACGCCTCGGGCGAGTTCTCCACGGCCCAGACGCGCGCGTGCGGCACCTCGGTCGCCATCGACAGGGCGATCGCTCCGCTGCCGGAACCGAGGTCGAGGCCGATCGGCTCGGGCTCGGCCGCGGCCCGGAGTGCGTCGATCGCGAGCTGCGCGAGCAGTTCGGTCTCGGGCCGAGGCACGAAGACGCCGGGCCCGACGGCGAGATCGAGCGAGCGGAAGGCGGCACGCCCGGTCAGGTGCTGGAGCGGCTCGCGGCGCGACCGCCGCTCGACGAGGAGCTCGAGCGCCGCGGCATCCGTCGCCGACAGCCGGTCGCCGATCACCAGGCGCGCGTGCACGCCGCCGCGGGAGAGCCCCAGGACGTGGCCGATCAGGAGGTCCGCGTCAACCTCGGCATCCGCGATGCCGGCCGCCTCGAGCGTGCGGACGGTCTCCTCCCGCACCTCGCGGAGCGATCGGGGCTGAGGCTCGTCGGGCGTCGCATTCACGCAATGGAATGTAACCCACTCCCGGGTCGCTCCCGCCCTCCGTATGCTGGTGCGCGGCACGAGCCGCCGTCACGAGAGGGAACGAGATCATGGCCCAGGTCTACGAGAACATCACCGACGTCTTCGGGCGCACCCCGCTCGTGAAGCTGAACCGGGTGACGGATGGCGCCGGTGCGACCGTGCTCGCCAAGCTCGAGTTCTACAACCCGTCGGCGAGCGTCAAGGACCGCCTCGGCATCGGCATCGTCGACGCCGCCGAGGCCGACGGCTCGCTGAAGCCCGGCGGCACGATCGTCGAGGGCACGAGCGGCAACACCGGCATCGCGCTCGCGATGATCGGCGCCGCACGCGGCTACCGGGTCGTCATCGCGATGCCCGAGACCATGTCGAAGGAGCGCCGCGCGCTGCTGCGCGCCTACGGCGCGGAACTCGTGCTCACGCCGGGCTCGGAGGGCATGAAGGGCGCGGTCGCGCGGGCCGAGCAGATCGCCGCCGAGACCCCCGGCGCGGTGCTCGCGCGCCAGTTCGAGAACCAGGCGAACGTCGAGATCCACCGCCGCACCACGGCGGAAGAGGTGTGGGACGACACCGACGGCGGCGTCGACATCTTCGTCTCCGGCATCGGCACGGGCGGCACGCTCTCCGGCGTCGGCCAGGTCCTGAAGGAGCGCAAGCCCGAGGTGCAGATCGTCGGCGTCGAGCCGCTCGAGTCGCCGATCCTCAACGGCGGCCAGCCCGGCCCGCACAAGATCCAGGGCATCGGGGCGAACTTCGTGCCCGCCATCCTCGACCGCGAGGTCTACGACGAGATCATCGACGTGAACATCGACCAGGCCGTCGCGACCGCGCGTCGCCTCGGCGTCGAGGAGGGCATCCTCGGCGGCATCTCCTCCGGCGCCACGGTGCACGCGGCGACCCAACTCGCGCAGCGGCCCGAGAACGCCGGCAAGACCATCGTCGTCATCGCCGCGAGCTACGGCGAGCGGTACCTCTCGACGGTGCTCTACGAGGGCCTGCTCGACTAGTCGCCGCCGGCGATCTGGTTGACTTGACGAGTGGGAATCCTCGGCCGCCTCAGGGAAGACATCGCGACGGCACGTTCCCACGACCCCGCCGCACGCAGCCGCATCGAGATCGTCCTCGCCTACTCGGGCCTGCACGCGATCTGGGCCCACCGGCTCGCGCACCGGATGTGGCGCGTGCCGCTGCTCCGATTGCCCGCGCGCGTCGTGTCGCAGCTCGTGCGGTTCCTCACGGGCATCGAGATCCACCCGGGTGCGACGATCGGCCGACGGTTCTTCATCGACCACGGCATGGGCGTCGTGATCGGCGAGACCGCGGTCGTCGGCGACGACGTGATGCTGTACCACGGCGTGACGCTCGGCGGGAAGGCGCCGCGCGGCGCACCGCGCGGGGCGAAGCGCCACCCGACGCTCGGCGACGGCGTGACGGTCGGCGCCGGGGCGAAGGTCCTCGGCGACATCGAGATCGGCGCCGGCAGCGCGATCGGCGCGAACGCCGTCGTCACGCGGGGTGCTCCCCCGCACTCGCTGCTCGTCGGCATCCCGGCGGTCGCGAAGCCCCTCTCGCCGGCGACGGCGGATGCGGCGCGCGGCATGCACGACTGGCACGTCGACTTCCACATCTGAGGTCTCCGAGCGACGGATGCCGCGGCATCCGCCCCCTCGTCTCGCTGATCAGGGGGGCAGGAACATGACGTGCAGCCCGACGCGACCGTGTCGCGGCGAACGGAACGCCCCCGGGACCGTGCCGACGATCTCGAACCCGACCGAGCGCCACAGCCGGACCGCGGGCTCGTTCGACGCGACGACCGCGTTGAACTGGATGCCCTCGTAGCCCTCTCCTCGGTGCCAGTCGACGACCCAGTCGGCGAGGCGGCGGCCGACGCCCTCGCCGCGCGCGTCGCGCGCGACCATGAACGACGCCGTGCCGATGTGGTCGCCCGGACCCGGTCGGTTCGGGCCCATCTTCGCGGTGCCGACGATGCGCCCGTCGAGTTCGGCGACGACCGTGAGGCCGGGAGGCGCCTCGACCCAGAGCGCACGCGCCTCCTCGGCTGAGAGCGGCGTCGGATACGCGTACGTCTCGCCCTCGCGCACCACCTCGTCGATGATCGCGAACACCGCCGGCCAGTCGCCGTCGGCGAACTCGCGGATTGCGACGCGGCTCACTGGTCGCCCAGGTCGGCGAGCCGGGCCTCCTCGTCGGCGTGGATCGCCGTCTCGATGATGGGCTCCAGTGCGCCGTTCATGACCTGGTCGAGGTTGTACGCCTTGTAGCCCGTGCGGTGGTCGGCGATGCGGTTCTCGGGGAAGTTGTAGGTCCGGATGCGCTCGGACCGGTCCATCGACCGGATCTGCGACTTGCGGGCGTCGGACGCGGCGGCCGCGAGCTCCTCCTGCTGACGCGCCAGAAGTCGGGCGCGCAGCACGCGCATCGCAGCCTCGCGGTTCTGGAGCTGCGACTTCTCGTTCTGCATCGCGACGACGATACCGGTCGGGACGTGCGTGATGCGCACGGCCGAGTCGGTGGTGTTGACCGACTGGCCCCCCGGGCCCGACGAGCGGTACACGTCGATCTTGAGGTCGTTCTGGTTGATCTCGACCTCCTCGGGCTCGTCCACCTCGGGGAAGACGAGCACGCCGGTCGTCGAGGTGTGGATGCGGCCCTGCGTCTCGGTGACGGGGACGCGCTGCACGCGGTGCACCCCACCCTCGTACTTCAGGTGCGCCCAGACGCCCTGCGACGGATCGGAGGCGTTCGACTTGATCGCGACCTGGACGTTCTTGTACCCGCCGAGGTCGGACTCGTCGCGCTCGAGGAGCTCGGTCTTCCACCCCTTCGACTGCGCGTATTGGATGTACATGCGCAGCAGGTCGGCCGCGAAGAGCGCACTCTCGGCGCCGCCCTCACCGCCCTTGATCTCCATGATCACGTCGCGCCCGTCATCGGGGTCGCGTGGGATCAGGAGGCGGCGGAGCTTCTCCTGCGCCTCGGCGAGATGCTCCTCGAGTCCGGGGATCTCCTCCGCGAACGCCTCGTCCTCCCTGGCGAGCTCACGCGCCGCCTCGAGGTCCTCCTGCGCCTGCTTCCACGCCTCATGCGCCGCGACGATGCGGCTGAGCTCCGCATAGCGGCGGTTCACCCGCTTCGCACGCGCGGCGTCGGCGTGCAGTGCCGGATCCGCCAGCTCGTCCTGGAGCGAGGCGTGCTCGGCGATCAGTGCCTGGACGGACTCGAACATCGATCAGCGGTGATCGGACTCGTGGCCGTGGCCGTGTCCGTTCCCGTTGCCGCCCACCGGAGCCGACTTCTGCATGAGCAGGAGGAACTCGGTGTTCGACTGCGTCTCGCGCAGGCGGCCCAGCACGGCCTCGAGGGCCTGCTGGGGCTCGAGGCCGGCGAGCGCACGGCGGAGCTTCCACGTGATCTTCACCTCGTCGGGCGAGAGCAGCATCTCCTCGCGACGGGTCGACGAGGCGTTGACATCGACCGCCGGGAAGATCCGCTTGTCGGCGAGTTGACGCGACAGGCGCAGCTCGGAATTGCCGGTGCCCTTGAACTCCTCGAAGATCACCTCGTCCATCTTCGAGCCGGTTTCGACGAGTGCCGTGGCGAGGATGGTCAGCGAGCCGCCGTTCTCGATGTTGCGCGCCGCACCGAAGAACCGCTTCGGCGGGTAGAGCGCCGACGCGTCGACGCCGCCCGAGAGCACGCGGCCCGAGGCGGGCGCCGCCAGGTTGTACGCGCGGCCGAGGCGGGTGATCGAGTCGAGCAGCACGACCACGTCGTGTCCGAGCTCGACGAGGCGCTTCGCGCGCTCGATCGCGAGCTCGGCGACCGTCGTGTGGTCCTCCGCCGGCCGATCGAAGGTCGAGGCGATGACCTCGCCCTTGACCGTGCGCTGCATGTCGGTGACCTCTTCGGGGCGCTCGTCGACGAGCACGACCATGAGGTGGACCTCGGGGTTGTTGATCGCGATCGCGTTCGCGATCTGCTGCAGCACGATCGTCTTGCCGGCCTTCGGCGGCGCGACGATGAGGCCGCGCTGGCCCTTGCCGATCGGCGCGACGAGGTCGATGATCCGCTGCGTCAGCTTCGTCGGCTCGGTCTCGAGGCGCAGGCGATCCTGCGGGTAGAGCGGCGTGAGCTTCTGGAAGTCGACGCGCGCGGCCGCCTCATCCGCCGTCTGGCCGTTGATCGAGTCGATCTTGACCAGGGCGTTGTACTTCTGGCGGCTGCTTCCCTCGCCCTCGCGGGGCTGCTTGATCGATCCGACGACCGCGTCGCCCTTGCGCAGGTGGTACTTCTTCACCTGGCCGAGCGAGACGTACACGTCGCTCGGTCCGGGCAGGTACCCGGTCGTGCGGACGAAGGCGTAGTTGTCGAGCACGTCGAGGATGCCGGCGATCGGGATGAGCACGTCGTCGTCGAGGATCTCGGGCTCGACCTCGTCGCCCTGCCCCTGGCCGCGGCGCTTGCGGTCGCGGTAGCGGTTGCGGCGACCGCCGCCCTCGCCCTCGGCCTGCTGCTGGTCGCCACGACCCTGCTGTCCCCGGCCGCCCTGCTGGTCCTGCTTGCCCTTCTCGGCGTCGCCGCCCTGGCGACCCTTGTCGGACTCCGGCTGGCGGCCCTTGTCGGCGTCGGCCTGCTCATCGGCGCGGCGTCCGCCCTGCTGCTGCTCGGTCTTCTGCCCGTCGCCGCGGTCGGATCCGCCGCGACGGCCGCGGTTGCGGCTGCGCCCCTGGCGCTGCTCCTGCGCGGGCTGCTCGGCCTTGCCGTCGCCCTCGTTCCGGCCATCCGCCTCGTCCTCGCCGGCGTCGCCCGGACGGCCGCCGGCGGTCGCCGCGGCGAGCTGCTCGCGAACTGCGGCGCGAGCGGCCTCGCGGGCCTCGTCGTCGGACGAGCCGGCGGTCGTCGGCTCACCCGCGGAAGAGTCGGCGGGCACGAGCTCGACCCCGGTCGACCCCGCGTTCGCGTGGGCGGCGGCAGCCGTGGCGCTCGTCGCCCGACGCGGCTGGCGGCCGCGGCGCGCCGGCTCGGCTGCGGGCGCCTCGGCGGCCGGCGCCTCGGCGGCCGGAGCCTGCGGTGCGGCAGCCGGGTCGTCGGCCGGCGCCTCGAGGGTCGGTGCGGCGGAGTCGGACTGCGCCGCGGCGGGCTCGACGACATCGTCGGCCTCGACGGTCGCAGCGCCGTCGGTGTGAGCGGAGATCAACTCCACGAGTTCTCCTTTTCGGCGCTTCGAAGCGCCCGAGATGCCGAGGGAGGACGCGAGCTCCTGGAGCTCGGCGACCTTCATGGTCGACAGGCGGGCGGCGTCCACGCGCTCAGCGTGGTCGGTTCCGTTGGTCACTGGGATTGTCCTTTCCCCTGGCCAGGCATGGGGTTGGCCGAGGAGAGCTGATCGCGGCACGTCGCAGACGTGCGCACGAGGCGCAGATCTGCGCGATGGCGAAAGCATGAGATGCCGGGAATCGCACCGAACGGCGACGACGCGGGTGGTGCAGCGCCTACCGGGTGCGGCACCCAGTCTAGCACCGTGCGATCGGCGGTCCGACCACGCGCCACGCGGCGCGGCGAGGATCGCGGCCCCCGCCGCGGCGCCGGGGCGATCAGGAACCGTCGGCCGGGGTCACGGTCGCCCCGAGGAAGTCGACCGCGAGCGGGAGCGCCTGCCAAGCGGTGTCGGCCGTCCGCTCGACGAGGCGCGTGGCATCCGCTCGCTCGCTCGGGTCGCTCGCGAGCACGAGGATCGACGGACCGGCCCCGGACACGACCGCGGGGTGGCCCGCCTCGCGCAGACGTCGGATGAGTCGGTCGGTCTCGGGCATCGCCTCGGCGCGGTAGCTCTGGTGGAGCTTGTCCTCGGTGGCGGCGAGCAGCAGCTCCGGGCTCTGGATCAGTGCCGCGACGAGCAGCGCCGAACGCGAGACGTTGAAGACCGCGTCCTCGTGGGGCACCGATTGCGGTTGCAGGCTGCGGGCGAGCGCGGTCGACATCTCGTGCTCGGGCACGAGGACGAGCGGGGACACCCCTCGGTGCACCATGAGCTTCTTGTGACGAGGCCCGTCGGGCGTGACCCATGCGATCGTGAGCCCGCCGAAGAGCGCCGGCGCGACGTTGTCTGGGTGCCCCTCGAGTTCGGTCGCGACCTCGAGCAGTCCGTCCGGCGAGATCTCGACCTCTGGCGCCAGGAGGCCCTTGGCCGCCATCACGCCCGCCACGATCGCCGCACCGGACGAGCCGAGGCCGCGGCCGTGCGGGATGGAGTTGTGCGCGACGAGTCGGATCGGCGGGAGGTCGCGGCCGTGCCGGGCGAACGTGTGCGCCATCGCGCGCACCACGAGGTGCGACGCGTCGAGCGGGACCTCGCCCTCGCCCACCCCGTGCACCTCGATCTCGAGCCCGGAGCCGATGACCTCGACGTCGAGCTCGTCGTACTGTGCGAGCGCGAGCCCGAGCGTGTCGAAGCCCGGGCCGAGGTTCGCCGACGTCGCCGGGACCTTGACGTGCACCCTCCGCCCGAGGAGGGCGCCGTCCGTCGCGGGCGTCGCCTCCGCCGAGGCGGCGGCGCTCATGCGCCGAGCCCCAGCACCTCGGCGACGTGCGCCACGTCGGCGGGAACGACCGTCGGGGCGACCTCGGAGCCGTCGGGCCGGCGGAGCGCCCACTGCGGGTCCTTCAGGCCGTGCCCGGTGACGGTGAGCACGACCCTCGCGCCGGCCGGCACCTGCCCGGCCTCGGCGCGCTCGAGCAGTCCCGCGACGCTGATGGCGGACGCGGGCTCGACGAAGACGCCGACCTCGGCGGACAGGATCCGCTGGGCGTCGAGTATCTTGTCGTCCTCGATCGCGCCGAAGTACCCGTCCGTCAGGTCGCGCGCCTCGAGCGCGAGGTGCCAGGAGGCCGGGTTGCCGATGCGGATGGCGCTCGCGATGGTCTCGGGGTTGCGGACGGGCTCGCCGAGCACGAGCGGCGCGGACCCCGCGGCCTGGAAGCCGAACATCCTCGGCAGCTTCGTCGCGTTTCCCGCGGCGATGTCCTCGCGGTACCCGCGCGTGTACGCGGTGTAGTTGCCCGCGTTGCCGACCGGGATGAAATGGAGGTCGGGCGCGTCGCCGAGGACCTCGACGACCTCGAAGGCCGCGGTCTTCTGACCCTCGATGCGGTCGTTGTTCACGGAGTTCACCAGGTGCACCGGGTAGTTCTCGGCGAGGTCGCGCGCGATGTCGAGGCAGTCGTCGAAGTTGCCCTGGATCTGGATGAGCTGCGCGTCGTGCGCGATCGCCTGGCTGAGCTTCCCCATCGCGATCTTGCCCTCGGGAACCAGGACGGCCGCCTTGATGCCCGCGTGGGTCGCGTACGCGGCGGCCGAGGCCGACGTGTTGCCGGTCGAGGCGCAGATCACCACCTCGGCGCCGCCCTCGACGGCCTTCGTGACCGCCATCGTCATGCCGCGGTCCTTGAACGAACCGGTCGGGTTCATGCCCTCGAACTTCACCCACACGTCCGCCCCGGTCCGGCGCGAGAGCGCGGGCGCGGGCAGGAGCGGCGTGCCGCCCTCGCCGAGGGTGACGATCGGGGTGGCGTCGGTCACGTCGAGGCGGTCGGCGTACTCCCGGATGACGCCGCGCCACTGGCGCGACGGCGCCTTCGTTGCCTGGTGGTTCACTCTGCTCCTTCGACTCGGATGACGGATGCGACGGAGGTCACGACCGGGCTGTCGGCGAGCGCGGCGACCGTCTCGGCGAGCGCGGACTCACGCGCCTCGTGGGTGCCGATCACCAGCGTAGCCCGGCCGTTCCCGTCGTTGATCGTCTGCTCGAGCTCGCCGACGGAGACGCCGTGGTCGGCGAACACGTGGGCGATCGTCGCGAGCACGCCCGGCTGGTCCGCGGCCTCGATCGTGATGGCGTAGCGGGTCGTGATGCGGCCGATCTCGAGAACGGGCAGTTCGGCGTGCGTCGACTCCGCCGTTCCCGGCCCGCCGAGCACGTGGCGGCGCGCGATCGCGACGAGGTCGCCCAGCACGGCCGAGGCCGTCTGCACGCCGCCCGCGCCGGCGCCGTAGAACATGAGCGGGCCGGCTGCGGCGGCCTCGACGAAGACGGCGTTGTTGGCCCCGTGCACGGCGGCGAGCGGATGGCTCCGGTGCACCATCGCCGGGTAGACGCGTGCCGACACGCCCTCCTCCCCCGTCTCGGGGTCGGCGAGGCGCTCGCAGATGGCGAGGAGCTTCACGACGTAGCCGGCGCGCCTGGCCGATTCGACCTGCGCCGCGGTGACGCCCGTGATGCCCTCGCGGTGCACCCGATCGACGGGCACGCTCGTGTGGAACGCGAGGCTCGCGAGGATCGCGGCCTTCTGGGCGGCGTCGTAGCCGCCGATGTCGGCCGTCGGATCGGCCTCGGCGTAGCCGAGTTCGGTGGCGGTGGCCAGCGCGTCCTCGAGCGAGGCGCCGGTCGTGTCCATCCGGTCGAGGATGAAGTTCGTCGTGCCGTTGACGATGCCGAGGATGCGGTCGATGCGGTCGCCGGCGAGGCTGTCGCGCAGCGGCCGGATGATCGGGATGGCGCCGCCCACCGCGGCCTCGTACGACAGCTGCGCGCCGACCTGCTCGGCCGCGGCGAAGAGCTCGGGACCGTGGGTGGCCAGGAGGGCCTTGTTGCCCGAGACCACGTCGGCCCCCGACGAGACCGCCTTGAGGATGAGCGTGCGCGCCGGCTCGAGCCCGCCCATGAGCTCGATCACGATGTCGGCGCCGAGGATCAGCGACTCGGCGTCGGTGGTGAGCAGCTCGCGCGGCAGCGCGACGTCGCGCGGCGCGTCGACGTCGCGCACGGCGATGCCGACGAGCTCGATCCGCGCGCCGATGCGGTTGGCGAGCTCGTCGCCCTGCTCGAGCAGCAGCCGGGCGACCTGGGCGCCGACCGAGCCGGCGCCGAGCAGCGCCACGCGGATGGAACGGTATTCGATCATGCGGTGACTCCGTGTGCGTCATCGTCGTGGTCGGACAGGCCGGCGTCGCGTGCGAGGAGGTCCTCCTCGCTCTCACCGCGCACGATCACGCGCGCGGAGCCGCCGGCGACGGCCACGACCGGCGGTCGTGGCACGTGGTTGTAGTTGGACGCCAGCGACCAGCAGTACGCTCCGGTCGCGGCGACCGCGACGAGGTCGCCGGGCGCGACGTCGTGGGGAAGCCAGTCGTGGTCGACGACGATGTCGCCCGACTCGCAGTGCTTGCCGACGACGCGCACGAGGGCAGCCGGCTCGTCGGATGCCCGCGACGCGAGTCGGACCGTGTACGCGGCACCGTACATCGCGGTGCGGATGTTGTCGCTCATGCCGCCGTCGACGGACACGTAGTGGCGCCATCCGTCGTCGGTCGGCACGGGCTTCACCGTGCCCACCGTGTAGACCGTGATGCCCGCCGGGCCGATGATCGACCGGCCGGGCTCGAACGCGAGCCGCGGCACGGGCACGCCGAACCGGGCGCAGGTCGCCGCGACCGCACGCGCGATCCCGTCGGCGATCTCCTCGATCGGTGCGGGCGCGTCGGCCTCCGTGTAGGCGATGCCGAACCCCCCGCCGAGGTTGAGCTCGGGCACCGGCGCGACCGCCGACAGCTCGGCGTGCACGGCGAGCAGCCGCTCGGCCGACTCGGCGAAGCCGGCCGCATCGAAGATCTGCGACCCGATGTGGCAGTGCAGGCCGACGAACTCGAGCGAGTCGTGCGAGCGGATGTCGGCGACCACGCGCGGCGCGTCGGGCAGCGCGATCCCGAACTTCTGGTCCTCGTGCGCGGTCGCGAGGAACTCGTGCGTCGACGCGTGCACGCCCGAATTGACCCTGAGGCGCACGCGCTGCACGCGGCCGGCGCGCGCCGCGGCATCCGCGACCCGGAGCACCTCGACCTCGCTGTCGATGATGATCGTGCCGACACCTGCGCCGACGGCGCGCTCGATCTCGCGCACCGACTTGTTGTTGCCGTGGAACCCGATCCGGCTCGGGTCGGCGCCCGCGGCGAGGGCGACGGCGAGTTCGCCCCCGGTCGCGACGTCGATCGCGAGGCCCTCGCCGGTCATCCAGCGCACGACCGCGCCGGAGAGGAACGCCTTGCCGGCGTAGTACACGGTCGCCGACGTGCCGACGGATGCCGCGGCGCGTTCGAACGCGTCCCGGGTCCGTCGGGCGCGCGAGCGCGCGACCTGCTCGTCGACGACGTAGAGCGGGGTGCCGAACCGCTCGGCGAGGGCCTCGACGTCGACGCCGCCGACGACGACCCGCCCGTCGGCGTCCCGGTGCGCGCCCTCGGGCCACACCTTCGGATCGAGCGCGTTCGGGTCCGCGGGCGCGCCGCGCAGCGCGTCGACGGATGCGCTGGATGACACGGGGAACCTCACGGGACGATGGAACGACGGATCGCTCGGACGGCGAGCGAACCCGGATCGGTTCCTGAAGCCTCGGTGCGGACCGCCCTCGTGAGGCGGCGTACGGGCGAGTCTACCGACGCCCGGCGCGGTGGCCGAATCGGCGACGACGCCGGGCGTCGCACGCTCCGCCGGGCGGCCGGCGGGTGGCGGTCAGCCGCACGAGCCCGTGGTCGCGAGGGTCTCCTCGGCGAGCGGAAGCCCGCTCGCCTCGAGGCGCACGGTCACGAGGTCGGGCCGGACGTCGATGCCGGAGACCTCCACGCCCTCGGGAAGTCGGTCGGCGACGCAGATCGGGACCGGGTCGCCGCCGAGGAGGCGGTCGACGAGCCCTGAGGCGTCGAAGCTGCCGCCCACGGCGTCGATCTCGGCCGCGACCGGCTGGAGCAGGACGCGGTCGCCGGCGGCCTCGGGCTCGGCGGTGACCGAGAAGCCGATGGGGATGCCGAGGAACGCGGTCTCGTCCTCGTAGGAGACGGTCCCCTCGCCGAGGGTCAGCCCGCCGGTGATCCCCTGCGACGCGGCGATCTCATCGACCGCGTCGCCGTCGATCGAGGCCTCGACCTCGCCGCGCTCGAGCGTTCCCCCCTCGGCGAGCGGGACGCCGTACGCGGTCACGGTCACGTCGACCGGAACGCCGTTCACGACGAGGTCCGGCGCGGTGGCCACCATCTCGTCCATGCTCCCCGTCATCGCCTGCCACAGCGCGGAGAACCCCCGGATCTGGACGCGGACCTCCCCCTCGACGCCCTCGGGCAGCGTCTGCTCGATCGAGTCGGCCACGTTCCGCTCCGCGATGCCACGGCCGACCGTCTCGACCAGCACGAGCGCTGCGGCGACCACGGCGAGCACGATGATGACGACCACCGCGGCACGCCCGCCGCGACGGGATCGGCGCGGCGCGGCATCCGCACCGCCCGTCGGGTCGATGGGAACCGTCTCGGCGTCGCGCGAGGTCATGCGGGCGAGGCTACATGCGCTCGGGCGCCGACACGCCGAGCAGGTCGAGACCGTTGCGGATGACCTGGCCGGTCGCGTCGTTCAGCCAGAGGCGCGTGCGGTGCAGGTCGCCGACCGGCTCGTCGCCGAGTGGGAGCACGCGGCAGTTGTCGTACCAGCGGTGGTAGAGCCCCGCGAGCTCCTCGATGTAGCGCGCGATGCGGTGCGGCTCGCGGAGCTCGGCGGCCTGGGCCACGATGCGCGGGAACTCCTGGAGTGCGCCGAGCAGTGCCGACTCGGTCTCGTGCTCGAGCAGCTCGGGTGCGAAGGCGGCGCGGTCGACACCCGACGCGTGGGCGTTGCGGGCCACCGCGGACGTGCGCGCGTGCGCGTACTGCACGTAGAAGACGGGATTGTCGTTCGTGCGACGGCGCAGCTGCTCGGGGTCGATCGCGAGCGGCGAGTCGGCCGGGTAGCGGGCGAGCGTGTAGCGCAGGGCATCGGTGCCGAGCCACGCCTGGAGGTCGTCGAGCTCGATGATGTTGCCCGCGCGCTTGGACAGCTTCGCGCCGTTGATGCTCACGAGCTGGCCGATGAGCACCTCGATGTCCTTCTCGGGGTCATCTCCGGCCGCGCCCGCGAGCGCCTTCAGGCGATGGACGTACCCGTGGTGGTCGGCGCCGAGCAGGTAGATCTTGTGCTCGAACCCGCGGTCGCCCTTGTCGAGGTAGTACGCGGCGTCGGCGGCGAAGTAGGTGTAGACGCCGTTGGCGCGGCGGATAACGCGGTCCTTGTCGTCGCCGAAGTCGGTCGTGCGGACCCAGACCGCGCCGTCCTCGTCGAACACGTGGCCCTGTGCGCGCAGGCGCTCGACCGCAGCGTCGATCGCCGATACGTCCTCGTCGTCCTTCGCGTGCAGCGCCCGCTCGCTCGACCACACGTCGAAGTGCACGTTGAACCGCTCGAGCGACGCACGGATCTCGGCGAGCTGCAGCTCGTAGGCGATCTCTCGCGCGGTGTGCAGCGCGACGTCGTCGTCGAGATCGAGCAGGTGCGGCTCGCGCTCGAGCACGCGCGCGGCGAGGTCGGCGATGTACTGGCCCGGGTAGCCGTTCTCGGGCGTCGGCTCGCCCTTCGCGGCCGCGATCACCGAGGCCCCGAAGTTGTCCATCTGGTTGCCGGCGTCGTTGATGTAGTACTCGTTGGCGACCGTCGCGCCCGCTGCACGGAGCACGCGGCCGATGGAGTCGCCGAGCGCCGCCCAGCGCGTATGGCCGATGTGCAGCGGGCCGGTCGGATTCGCCGAGACGAACTCGAGGTTGATCACCCGGCCGGCGAGCGAGTCGCCGTGGCCGTAGGCGGTGCCGGCGTCGACGATCGTCTTCGCGAGCGCGCCGGCGGCCGCGGCATCCAGCCGGATGTTGATGAAGCCGGGACCGGCCACCTCGGTGCTCGCGACGCCGTCGACCTCGGCGAGGCCGGCGGCCAGTTCGGTGGCGATCTCGCGGGGGTTCGAGCCGAGGGGCTTCGCGATGCGCAGGGCGATGCTCGAGGCCCAGTCGCCGTGCTCGCGGAGCTTCGGACGCTCGAGGGTGACCGCGTCGGGCGCGAGGCTCAACTCGACCTCGGCGCCGGCCTCTCGTCGTCGCGCGACCAGGGCGATGACGAGGTCGTACAGGGCACGCGAGAGATCGGCGGGAGTCACTCGAAGATCCTACCGGGCGCCCGTTGCTATCGTTTCCCGCATGCCGCGCCCGAACGCCCCGCTCACCCGTCTCCGCCCGGTCGTGCTCGCAGCGTCCGGCGCGACCGCGCTGGCCCTCGTCCTGTCGGCCTGCTCGGACCCGGCAGCCGCCCCTGCTGGGACGTCCGCCCCGCCGGCGGCGACCGGCTCGGCCGCGGCGACCGCACCGGCCGAACCGACGATCGAGCCCGAGCCGACCGAGGAGCCGGTGCCGTTCGAGGTGGCGTGCGAGCAGATCCTCACCCCCGACCAGGTGTACGCGTTCAACCCGAACTACGGGACCGCGCCGGACTACGCGCCGTCCGCCGCCACGATCGCCGACGTGGTGGACGCAGCCGGCACGGCGTGCGGCTGGAGCAACCAGACGAGCGGCGAGGTGATCGAGGTGGGCGTGGCCACGCTCCCCGAGCACGCGTACGAGCTCCAGGTCGGCGACGCGGCGATGCGCTCCAATCCCGTGCCCACCTACGGCACCCCGCCCGAGGTCGAGGGGTTCTTCCGGCAGTCCGGCGGGGTCGGGCAGGCCCAGGTGTTCGCCGACGGGTACTGGATCGTCGTCGAATCGCCGGTCCTCTTCGAGCCGGGCGACGCGCAGGGCCTCGTGGCCGACATCGTCTCGAACGTCGTCGGCTGACCCGCGGGTCGGGGGCGGCGCGTGCGTCGGAGAACCCCCGCAGGTGGTAGTGTTTCCTGCTGTGCGCCTCCGTAGCTCAGGGGATAGAGCGCCGGTTTCCGGTACCGTAGGTCGGGGGTTCGAATCCCTCCGGGGGCACGTCTGTGATGTCTCAGGACATCGTGAACGGCTGAACCCGCGGATGACGCGGGTTCAGCCGTTTTTCGTTGCCGGTTGGTA